>Ga0325411_1001483_pt1 | contig 26213 bp, 10 predicted proteins | sample PopdelMetagenome_13_FD_206181 | JGI IMG/M metagenome (GOLD analysis project Ga0325411, IMG submission 206181) | Populus deltoides microbial communities from Bellville, Georgia, United States - Xylem-PdIQD-R4 | ecosystem: Host-associated > Plants > Phyllosphere > Stem > Wood/Secondary xylem... | reverse complement strand
GAGGAAATGAGTGGTTTTTTAAATTTTGGGAAAATATTCATTATGGAGCCCGAACCTTTTCAATTATAAATATTAGGTCATTTCAATTTCCAAAATTTCAGAAAAAAATCAATTTTACTCCAAAAATTCATTTTTATTATTTTTAAGCTCCTAGTTTGATACAAGAGAGAGAGTCCTCGCATTCCAGCAATATAGAGAGAAAATCATTGTTGATATCGATTCCAATCACCAATATAGTTAATCTTGATTTCAATGAGTTTTATTTGGTGATGAGAGTTCCACTTAAGTGTTTTTTCACTATAAAATTGCTTAAAAACATATTTGAGCTCTAAAAGATTATTTATTTCGAGTTGATTTTGAGTTTTTATGTGTTTTTTCGTTTCTTAAGGCCATTAATTGGTTTATCAAGGTATTTATGGTGTTTTCCAGATATTTTGGATAAAAAAAGAGTTGAAAATTGAGTTTTTATGTAAAAAAACTAGAAGGTCTAATTTTTAGGTCACAATAATGGTTAGAATCAGGACAAATACAGATTATGTGTTATCTGACTTGTCTTTTTTTTTTTTCCCAAAAAATATAAGTTTTGACAACATTAGGTTTTCTTAAAAATAAGGCCCATGCATGTGGGCTTGCCATTGAAGGCCTGCATGCGGCACTTTTTGAATGGGTTAGCTACTTTTGTTTGGTAAGAGCGCTTGACTTTTTTTTTATTTGTATTTTTTTTAACAAAAAAATATATCTTTTTTTTTAATATTTATTTCAATTAATACTACTCTATTTGATTTTTTATTTTGATAGTTTAACATTTTTAAATAATAGTTGTTAATTATTTTGTATATATTTAATTTTTACAAATATTATTCTGATTTGTATATTTTTTTTATGTTTTATATAGATGAGATTTATTTTTAACAATAATTTTTTTTGGATAATATTTCTAATATGTATAATCTTATATGATTTTTTTTCTTTTAGTTGTTTTCAATAAATTTCATGTGCTTGTCTATTTTATCATCACTTGATTGAATATAAAAATTAATTTTAATTAAAAAATTCATTAAACATGATTGGTAAATTGCTCGTGCTACAAGATCAAATATCTTGATCTACATCTATCTCTTAATTTTTTTAATTTTGTTTTTAGTTATCATTGGTGGTTAATTTTTTTCATCTATATACTCAAATGATTTTTGATTTATTTAATGTGTGTATAAAGTTTTTGATTTAAACTTGAGATTTTTTATGTAAAAAACACGTTGGAAAGCTTGTATATTTAATATTTTTTATCACAAAAAAAATATCCAACCAACAATAAAGCATGAGTTGAATAACTAGTTGGAATTCTACCACACATGCAATTCTAGTTCTCTAATGAAAAAATAATTTTACATTCTATAAATCTTTATGTAACTTCTATCTATACTTGAAAACTTAGAGATATATTTTTTAATTTTCATAACTATATTTGATCAGGATTTTTTTGAAAAAATAAATATTTTTTTAGTTATCATTTTTTCAATTTAATAATTGTTTTTTTTGTATTATTAGGTTATTCTAGTTTTCTTATTTGAAAGGAGTTGTTTTTCTATTTTTTTATTTCTCTAATCAATATTATTAGGATTATATATATAAACAAAAACTAAACCGAGTGGTGTTTTTATAGATGAAGATGCATTATTAACTCTTTCACATATTACTATGGATTGAAATAATATAATTTTTTTTCTTTAAATTTTTAGTTTGATCTTTAATTGTTTCTGAACAAGTGAGCTCTTTTAAGTTCAAATTAGCATTTAATTGCATATTATTTTTTCTAAGAGAGTATTGGATTGAAAAAAAGAGATCTAAAGTAAAAAGAGCAGACAAAATAGATAGTGATTTTGAATTTCATGTAAAAAAACTATTTTGATTCCCTATCATTTTTTATTTACATGTGATCGGTCCCTTTAGTTATTAGAAATTCAAAATTGGTGTCAAAGTTTATTTTTCTTATTTTTCACTTATTTTTTTTGTAAAAGAAAAGAGAGATAATCGCTAAATTCCAGTATAGAGAAAAAAAAGTTTATTGATGGCGATTTTGACCACAAAAATAGTTGAAATCGATGTTCGGGTTCTATTTCATGAGTAGACTTTCGCCTAAGTATTTTTTTTCTTCTCTTGCCTGAGGAGAAAGATCTAACTGCGAGATTGTTTTAAGTTCAGGTTAATTTTGATTTTTTAAACTGTTTTTAAAATTTTTTGATGTCACACGTAGGTTTGTCAAGGTTTATCAAGTGACTTTCGGTTGCCAGAATTATGTAGAAAGTAGCCTTAGCTGTGCGCTGTGCATTCTTAATTCAAGAATTGGTCGAACCATTTCCACCTAAACGTGGAATGCATTGGAAAAAATAAATGCAATCCTCTTGCGTACATGTTTATCTTCCCATCCCTAACAAGTGGAAAACATCCAGGACGCTCAACTCCTCTGACCTAACAATTTTAACACACAGGAGGGAGGGTAAAGAGAGTAACGAGATTCTGTGCGGACACAGGTTTTTTAAAAGTTAAAACGACGTAGTAACAATAATCCAGCACAAGAAGGAAAACATTATGTGAAATCATATATATATATATATATATATATATATAAAAAAGAAAGTCCGCGGTGCGAACTAGGAGGCAATAAAATGATTTCATTACATGAAAAGTCTGAAAAATGGATGTACACTTTTTTTTAAAAAATAGAGTGGGCAACCAAGAAATTAAAAATATTTCAGACAGCCAAGTATACAGGTTGAGCTGGAAAGCCCTCGTGGCTGTTTTTTTAATGCCGAGACATGTTGGGTTTTTTTTTTTTTTTAATGACCAGGCATATTTGGTCATTAGACCTACATGTTTGGGCTCCTTTTAATTTTTATTTATTTTTTATATTTAGGTTAACAAAATTAATATAAAAGGAATTATTGAGTCGATTGATTTTATAAGCTGAATCATAAACTTAACAGGTTAATTCGCAATACCTAGACTATTATTTACTTTTTTTTTAGTTTAATGCTTTTTTTATACCTCTTAATTTAAATAAAAATACAATTTCATCCTTTGTTATCGATAATATATATATTTTTATTTAATTCAATTCTAAAAGAATATAATTTCACGAATTGTTATCAATAATCTAGTTTTGTTGTCTAAGTCCTCACGTACCTATTATGTTTTTTTTTTTAACTTTAAAAAATGCTTCATACAAAAAAATTATCATGCTCTTTATTGTCATATAATTAAATGAAAAATAATATCTGGGATAAAAAATTTATTGAGTCTGATGACTAGCAAGACTTGTGTTGAGAGTTTGCTTGGTTGACTCGAGTCATGACACCTTTAATATTATATTTAGTTTTCATACCTTGCACCACCATTAAATTATAATTACCTTCTCCCTCCCCTCTAGAAAAAAAGACAAACCTTTTTTTTTTGTTACTTTAAAGTAATCTAATAAGAAACCTACTAATAAGAATTTTGGAGTGAAAACATTTTCAAATAAAATAAAATAAAAATAAATACTCATTCCATAAACTATCAAATATAAAAAGAAAAATGAGTAAAAGGTATATAGGTTGGGTCAGGTTGACCGAATTTCAAAAATACTAACTCATCACCCGACTTGTGATATCTATTTATTAGGTTTTTGATCCACTATTATTACTGTCCACATAATCTAACTTTGAAGGATTAAATCATGTTAAATAATGCAAATATTATAGATGAACCGATTTTTTTGAATATCCTTACATTCTGACTCAGTTGGTACCAAGAAATTTTTTTGGGGGTAGATAAATATTTTTATCAGTTTGAAAGTTTTATTTTTTTTTCTATTTTGTGTTATTAGGTTTTTCTATATAAAAGGTTGTAATTGTCTTTTGACAAGCGATATTTAAATGAATAAAAACTAAGTATTATGAGAGTCTTTTTTTAATTATGGTGTTTTTGATTGTTGAGAGTTTTGATTTATAACAAACTTAATTATATTTTGCTATCGGTATCTGATGCGAAAGTTTTTTTTGAAAAAATAAATATTTTTTGTAGTTATTTTTAATTCTTGGTTTTTTTAACTTAGGGTTTATGTTTTTTTCTATTTTTTTTCCTTTTGTATTATTATTTCTTTCTAGTTTTTTCTATTTGAAGTGAATATTTTTCTATATTTCTAATTAGTATTTGAAGTGAATAGTATTTTTCTTGCTATTTAATTTATTCGTTATCTATCGTTCCCGGCTGGCGTTAACATTACGAAAATTGATGTAACCTCATCCATTTTGATAATTCCTTATGGAGAATGCTAATATTGCAATTTACATAATTTTAATCTCAACTATATACAAATGTGCGAAATTCATAGTCAAGTTTCTAATAGCCCACGAAGTTCCATCAATGCTGCTGATAAAAAGAAAAAAGAAATCTCAAAGCAAATATAATCACGAATAAGAAGAAAATAAGAACACATAATCTGATAAGAACCCTTTAATCTTTTATCTGATCGTTGGATTGAGTTTACATTTGGCCAGAAAGTTCCTGCGATTCAGTTCTATAAGAGACCGCTTGATTTAATTTTTAATGCATGGGGAAATGCAGGGCTATACGCTGCGTTAATTGGAGAGGTCGCATAATGTCTGATGATCAATGCATGACTATTCAGCAAGAGCTAATCTGATTGTCAAATCATCACTATTTCCAGCAATGTTCTTACACAATCCTACATGGAACTATCTCTTTGTACAAAAGCTGTATGAATTGAATCCACGAAACAGAAAAAAAATGTATTCTGTGGATCGTAGAAAAGGTTTACGTTGACAGAGAGAGTCTGCAGGTAATGCTCATACTGCTCAAACTGTAAATATCTTCCTCACTTTCTTCAGGCTCCTACGACATATGGGGCAAGCGCCAACCTCTTCAGCTATCCTGCAGTGTAAAAAATGTACTCCGTATCATATTCCTCTAATTCCAAAGAAATTGCATTCAGATATGTACAGGAATGTTTGAAGTCATGACAGTGAAATTTAAATGAAACCCATCAATTCCTGATTCCTATCACCAACAACTAAGGCAGTTTATAAGTACCTTGTTCCACAGGTAAAACAAGCAGCACAGTGGCCACATGGAAGAAAGAAGCAGTCCCTCGGGGCATCGAAGCAAATGACACAAAGACGGCGCAGATTTTCCCCTTCTGCCACTGATTTTCCTTCTATACAATTTACTGCAAGCCACTTTTCCAGATCCTCCTCTTCATGTGAATTGGAATCATAAGATGAACCCCAGCTTGAGCTGTCATCGTCTTTTTGAGAAAGCAACGGAGTTCGTTCAGATTCTATTTCTCCTGCTTCATATCCATCTCTGCCGGGAGGTCGGAACATATTACACAATCTCAAGGCTAACAAGAGTAGGACAGCCATCACACCTGCGTGTGGAGTGCCAGCTGACGTAAAGATGGGGATTTTCTTTTTCAGTTGAATAGAAATGATATGCATGGCCATTAAAATAACCTGATCCAATAATATATATGATCCATCTTGGCCCATAAGACAATTTGACATACCAGTCTTCATCTGAAGCACCCTGAAAGAACAGTAATTTGTTATTCATGGATGGAAAACAAACTTTATAATCCATGTACTGCTATATGGGGATGGAGCAATGGAAGAAGTAGTGTCTATATATGGAACATACATAATGAATACAGTTACAGATTACTTATGGAAGCATTAAAGACAATAGTTCAGGTTCAGTGATCTATTGATCACACTGTTCCCTTCGAATGCTAGAAAGGCAGGCAAAACTGCAGATATCCATACTCCTTCTAAGATCTATGGGGGATGTTCTGATAATATAATATTTAGCTTAACAAACCAATCTGATTACATAAGAATATGAGAAGCACAAGAGGAAAAGGAAGAAACAGTATGTTAGCCTTGTACCTCAGCAGGGCCTGGAGACGTAAGGACAGCAGTAGTTGTCCCTAAGAGAAACAGCTGTAAACTGCATAAATGATTACTGAGGGGGCAACTGTAATATGCCTGACTTATGTCATAGATTAAAGATTTCACAATGAACTTCAGCTCCACCTGTATAATGCCGAACCAATAGATATAAATCATCTAATGTTGTTGTTTATATTGTTCTAAAAAATAATAATTTGGCGGACATGTTTATACGAAGGAGTGTTACGTGAGGCAAAAAAACAAAAGAAGAGAATGACACACTGATTATTAGGAAAATGCCAGATGCCGCCAAAAAAAAGAAAAAAAAAATAACTTCACTCTCACGGCTGATTTGACAAGCTCAAAAATCAATATACGCAAATCTACTTTGAACAAAAAGGACTTGAATAATTAGTCCATCATGATCTTTAGATCTTAAAAATGTACCAGACCTTCACTTCCTCGGAGTTAAAATTTCCCACAGCAATATAATAAGAAGATGATGTTGGAATTTCCTGTTGGATGTTACCACTTCCTGTAAAGATGACAATATCAGAACCACCTATTCCATGGAAAGAAATTTTTTTCTAGAAGAGAGACAACTTCAAGTATTAATACTACCATTTATGATATTCCAAGACAAAGTTGTGTTAGGGTATGATGGATCATCTATCCACTCAATAAGGCTTTCTGTACCTGCAGGTTTAGACAACAAGAAAAGGAAACAAATAGATAAATGAACTAAAGACGTAAGTTTTCAATGTTTAGTTGTGCATATAAATTTATTGAAAAACTACACTTGATCATAGCAGTACACAGAAAATGTTGATGATAGGCCTGCGACTCTAAGCAAGACGTCGACAATAGAACAGGAACAGTTATTGGCATGATAGAAGCTTATATGATACTGGAATAAGAAGAGATTTTAAGAGATTCCGATGCCTGTGATTAAGGCATATGCAGTGTGAAGAGTAGGGGAGACAGTGATACACTTGCTCCCATAAGTGTCAGATATAAATGTGCTGTGATGGTCCATAGTAAACCAAAGCAAACAATAAGCTACTCCAACAGGATGGTTCCTGGTCTTCCAGACACAATTGAAGGGTTTACAAACTCCAAAAGAATTTGCTACTCATAATATAACAGGAAACCACGAACAAAGAATCTCTTCTTTCATTTTAAAGAAGAGAGAAAAAATGTATTGACCATCAAATTCTCTGCCTATAAGCAGCAGGAAAAAGACCTTGGGCAATCACAAGGGACAAAGGAGAGGCGCCAAGGGATTTAATACTGTAAGAGATGTCCACTTTAGACCCTTTGTTCAGAAAGAGCGCCCACTCCTGCTGATAACAGTTCATAGTCAGTGGAGTATAGTTTAAAATAGTTGTAATTAGTTAGCACATGAAAGCAAGGTACATGAATAATTCACAAGGAAGGTTTATAAAAAGAGGGAAAGATTTGCCTTGTGAAAATCCTTTGGTACAACTGCATCATGTTTTTGCGTCCAGGTGATTTCAACATCCAAAGGCGGAGGCTTGTAAAATCCATATAATATCGGTCCCGGTTTTGGCTTACCTAACTCCCCTGCCTGTTCAACAAATCTAATGAGATCGGCACTACCAATAATAGCAGCAGTAAAATCAAACAAAAACCCAAAAAAAAAAAAAAATTACTTTAAGAGACTGAACAAATAATGGGTTAGGTTGTACAAGGCGTGAGCAATTCGGCCCCAATTCCAAGCTCACAGATCCATAGTATCCAAGAATGATGGTCAGGGAAGCTGCCGATGATGAAACAATATAGCATAATCACGGAGAGTCGACAACAGTACTTGTCAAAGCAATTCACATTAATTAAATTAAATCCTTGCTTAAAATTAATCATTAACAGATAGTTAACAATTTAGATTAAAGCAAAAAAAATGGAAAAGCAATTTAGAAGGAGAAGGAACGAACCAAAGAACCAGAAAGCAATGAGAAGAGCAAGGCATGACCAAACATCATCTCTCATCTGATTAGCTGCTGCGTTGGACATGGATATATTTAAACGATAAGACACAGCAGAAGAAGGGTGCTCTCTTTCTTGTTCTTGGTCGTGGTGATGACCACCAGAGTTACCCTCGATGTTTACTGACTCGTCATTCTCTTGTTGATTTTCTTCGACGACGAGATGAGAAGCAGAAACTGATGACGTAGAGGGACCATCAACGGAAGTTGATGCAAAAGAAGACGTTGCAGGTACAAGTTGATGCTGTTCGTTACGTTGTGGTTCTTCCATTGATCCGTGACAAATTAATTTACGAGCACTCAAAACGTGAAAGCATGTAGCAGCATACTATAGAGAATTCCCAAAAAGAAAATGAACAAGCAAGTAGATAATTCTACTCTGTTTCTTCTGTAACTGGAGTGGGAAATAGGAAGGTCGGCAGATGCATTGGTGACGTGACAGCGGTTGTGGGATTGGGAGAACGCACTTCGGACAGTCTCACCTAGCAGCCTCCTCTTCTTCTCCTCGAGAATGGTAGTTAATAGTTATGTCCTGTCGCCATTGACAGTTTGTTGAATTCCCCGCCCGGCTGTCAACATCAGCAAATGTCACGTAATAAAGGTAACTTTGTGTCCCTCTTTTTCTTTGTTTAGGCAACTCCTGTAGTTGGTTTGCAAATTTAGTTCTGTTCTTGTATGAAAACAGTTGCTTTCGTCTCCCGAAGTGCGCGCACCAACTCAAACAGCGACCGGTAGTTAAGTCAGAATGTATCAAGTTCGTTTGGTAACACGTTTCAATCTCGATTTTCGAAATGGTTTTGAAAGTTTTTTTTTTAAATATTAAATTAATATTTTTTTTAAAATATTTTTAATAATTTACTAATATAAAAAAATTATTTTGATATATTTTTAATTAAAAAAATTATATACCACAATTTATTTGTTTAATGCATTTATTAAATTTATAAATGATGAATTTTAAAGAGAAAAATATTTTAAAATAGGTACTAGTAATGTTTCTAATTTATGAAATTCTTCAAATACAATCATCAATTATATATCCTATGTACTTATGAATATTGACAAAATATTAAGATTTTTAACTTTAGGGTTAGAAAAATAACTTTGCATTATCCAAAAAATATAAAGGTTATTTGATAATAAAACTTTTTTAAAAAAGTTTGTTTGTTGAAACTTGGTGGGGTCATGACCAAATCAAGCTACCCTCTTTTTTCTCTAATTACTCTTTCTTTTTTCTTTTGGTTAGGTTCAACCAAGCTCCGTGAAGCTCGACTAGGTCGAGGCACAACCGAACTCCGTGAAGTTTAGATAGGCCAAGGCCTAACCAAGCTCAAGTTTTGATTTGACTGAGTTATTTTTATCTCACGTCGGTTTATTATTCGTGAATTGTACTTTTTACATATATTCCTATGAATATTTTTCAAAATTATATATTCTCAAGTTTTGAGAAAGAAGAGAGGATGATTCATCTAAACAAAACAACATAAAGAACATTTTTTTAACAAAACAGAGAACACACATCCATTTTCTACACAAAAAACACTATTTTCATCTTCTTGAGCTTTTACTTGAGAAAAAGGTTAAATACTAATTTAACCATTTAAGTATCCTTTGTTTCCAAAAGACTTGTTTTATAGATACAACCCAGGCCTAGAACCCATCAACCAGAAAAAGTCAGTATTTCTCTGAGAAGTTTTTCTATGACTTCATCAATGGCATTATTTGTGGGACCTGAACAAAAATCTTGTTCATTCCTTTTCAACTTCTACAAACCATGGTTGATGAGACTCTAGTACATGGGAGAGTAACTAATCTCCTCACAAGGACTCTAGTTCCTCTAGGTATCCAACAACTATCCCAACAAGTGCAAATACTTAATAGCGTTGTTCTGGCTAGCTATACAGGAACAACTACGTTCTTTTCAGTACAACCAATAGAAAAGTCAACCCACAACACTAGATACACAAAGACAACCTCAACTTCAGGAGGAAACTGCACAAAACAACATGCCAAGTAGACACCATACTCTAACTTCCCAAATGAGTCAACACTCTTAAAACAATCCAAGCCATATACATGATTATATCCATAAACCTTATTCTAACTCTTGGTCTTCTCTTTCACATGCTCCTCGTCCTAAAAAACCTAGGCATGATGTGCACGAGACAACACCAATCCCAACTCTTACATACCATTTTCACTAAGCGGAAGAGTCTTTATTTTGTCATAAATAGTTACACACTTTCCTCACCAAGAATTATGTCATTGTTAAAGCTAACTTAGACAATTATAATGACCTTATATACCTTGGAGAGCACATACAAATGTCAGAAACATCTTAGATCTAGTGATAACAAAGAGTGATGCCATGTGCAAGATTTTCCCTATGATTTTTTATGGATATGTTAGGGTGTAGTATCATAGCCTTAAACCTCTCTTCATCCTAGGTCTTTATGATCTTTGTGTGAAGCTTCTATTTCACTTTAGCACCAGTATTCTTGTAAAAAAAAAAAAGCATTACAAAGCTTTTTGCCATCACACAATGAGATGATGAAAACACAAGAGAATATCTTCATATATTCAACGAGAAAATTCTAAGAACGGAGGATCTGCTTGAACCCATCAACATTGAAGCCCTAATCAATAGAGTATGTATCTATTTTTTATGGGAAAGGTTATACACACCCCCTAATAAAAATCTTCTTAGTGTCAAACACTTGATGGAAAATTACATTAGGGTGGAGGAAGCTAGCATGACCATACAGGGCCACCCACGTTTCCACACACAAGAAGAGTCTCCACTACGCCTTTAATCTCTAACAAAAACATAAAAAAAGCATCCAAGCACATTCGTGATTGTCTGACATTCCCTAAGCTCATGACCATACCTCTCACAATGAAACATGTTGATGTATTGGCTTCCATAAAAAAAAAAGACTTCTTATAATACCCATCTTCAATAAAAAGTGATTCAAACACAAGAAACCCTAACAAGTTCTGTCTCTTTCACCATGATCATGGGCACGACATAAAAAGTACTTGCACTCATAAAAAAGATAGAAAGATTGATTTTCAAATAGTACCTTCAAGAATTTATAAAAAAAGGAGATTCAATGCGAACAAACATGAAACAATCCTCGTGATGTACTACCTTATATTAGATAAATCTTATAAATTATATCTCCATCATCTTCATGTCTTTAAATGCGAAAGGTCTCGATGAAATTCACTTGGAGAAATCTCTATTATATCGTCAGGTCCTTGCGACCAACTTGTCTTCAAGTCTTAATGACCACTGTCTCTAGGTCCCTGTGACCAACTATCTTCAGGTCCCTATGAACAATTATTTCCAAAAAGATCATAGATCTTTCTCCATAAAACATTGACAAAAATCTCCAACAAATTCAAAAAACAGGCAAACATTCAAAGACATGCCCATACATGTAATATTTTTATGCAAGCATACACTATAAGTATTTTCTTCCCTCTTTAGCTCATTAAAGTCTTCCAAACATACCTGTTTACAATAATTTGAAGGAAAATGATAATCCAATACAATAAAAAAAAGTTTGTTGAAGCTTGATTGACATCCTAACTAAGCTTCAAATGTGAAGTTTGGTTAAATGGCTCAACCAAGCTTTTTTGCTTTAGTTAGGCCACAATCCAACCGAGTTACCCTTCTTTCTCTCTTCTCCTTTTCTCCCTCTTTTTTTGGTTAGGCTCAACTGAGCTTTGCGAAGCTTGGTTAGGACGAGGCATAACCAAGCTCCACGAAGCTTAGTTAGGTAAAGGCTTAATCGAGCTCCAACTCTGGTTTGTCCAAGCTCCAACTCTGGTTTGCCTGAGCTTGAGCTTTGGTCTAACCAAGCTATTTTTAACCTACCTCAGTTTATTATTCATGAATAACACTCTTTACATGTATTTCTCTAGATATTTTTTAGATATTTCTCAAGACTATATATTCTCAAGTTTTGAGAAAGAAAAGAGGATGATTTATTTAAACAACTTGACATAGAGAATATTCTCAAGAAAACAGAGAATACACATCCCTTCTCTACACAAAAAAATATCATTTTTATCTTTTTGAGTTTTTACTTGAGAAAAAACCTAAATACTAACTTAAGCATCGGAGTGTCTCTAGTTCCTTTAAAGACTTGTTTTACAGGTACAACTTAGGCCCATAACCCATCAACCAGGAAAGTTAATATTTTTCTATGAAGTTTTTCCACAACTTCATCGTTATTATTTATACATTATTTGAAATAAAGATTACAGGAAATTTTGATATGATGAGTTTTGTATGATTAAAAATGTCGAGCATAATTTAAAAATATTAATCATAAATAAGAGATTAAATAATAGGGATATTTTGATTATACTTTTTAGTATTTTTCATTATAACTTCTATAAATGTTTAGGATTATTAAAATCTCCTTATGTTTTTGTAATTTAATAAATCTGTTATCATTTTTTTATTATGAAAATTTAAATTGTCGCATAGATTATTTTATATATCTAACCTTTATAAAAAAATTATTAAGAGTCTCCCCCACACTTTTTATGCTAGATTTTTAGTTTTGCCTTGCTTACATTCCATCATATTCTTCGAAAGATAGTTTTGTCATAACCCATTCCCGAGTTATTCTCTAAATTCACCTTTTTCTTTCAAAAATAAAATAACAAGCTGGGAGGATTTCAAATATAGAAAAAATCAAGTTACAATTTTGGATGGAATCGAAAGCCTAATTATACCCCTTTGTACCCAAAACTGAAGAGACAATGCGGATTCCAGGTCAAATTAAATATTTTTTAGACAAATTTACATAAAAATTAAGCTCATGGCTAATTTGATTTAATTATGGGCCAAATTGAGAATTTAATTATGTTTAAGAATTAAGTTAGGTCCATTTAAAGAATTTAATTAGGTGCAAGAACTTAATTATACTTTAAATGGCTCAAATTAATTTTATTAGGGGCTTAATTGGTAAAAAATTAAGTTTGGAAGTGTAATTTAGGCTTAAATTAGAAGATTGAAATTTTAGAAGATCAAATTTAATTTTAACTAGGTCAAATCAGGGGTAAAATTGCAAGAAAATCAAAGTTTTGGGGTCAATTAAAAAATTGAAGAAATTTGCAGCCAATGACCATTCTGTAAAAGATGCCAAACTATGGGGACTTAATTGAATGAGATTGGGGTGAAATTGAAGAAAATTGAAAGTTTAATGGTCAATTGAGGATCAAATTGCATATATCCAAGACAAATGACCGAAATAAAAAAGGTGCTGAAATCTAGGGCTGGCATTGAAGTTTGGCAGGGGTAAAATTGCATAAAATGAAAGTTTAAAGTCAATTAGGGGTGCAATTGAAAGAAATTAAAAGTCGGAGGACCAAATTAAACTTTGTCCAAATCCCTAAATTAAACCCTAAAGGCCAAAACAACACGGTTTTATTTAAATGAAACGACATGTTTTGATCAAAACAACACCGTTTTTTTCCCTGCACCTAAAAAAAAAAAGAAAGAGAGAGGACAAACCAGATGACGTGTTGTCTAGATCTGTTCATCTTTTTCATCATTGAAAGCTGCACGGGTGGCCTTCTTTACAAAACATTTAATATTTCATCTCTCCACAAAATTTGATAAAAATTTTCATGCAAACAATGGCCTAACATCTGATTACACGCTAGTATGGTCCTTTCTGGCCAATTGACACCAGACGGCCTCGATGCCGTCCCAAAGTGGCCAACCCAACCAACCCTTCTGCAACAACTTTTTCAGACCATGATGACAACTTTTAACCAATGGTTGGGATACTTTTGGTTTGAATCAAGGGTTAAGATTTGGCACCCTAAAAGACAACATGTCTCTCTTCCACTCCTATAAATAGGGATGGATTCCATGCCCTGGGGAGGAAGAAATTAGAGGCAAAAGTTGAAAAACAAAAGGGCCTCTCCTCTAGTTTTTCTCTCTTTTTTTATTGTCATATTTCTCTCTCTCCCCCCTTCTCTCTCTCTCTCTACCATGATCTCAGCCACTCCAACCTTACCCATGTCATGACCAACAGTGGCCCAACCTCATCCGCCTACCCATCTCCTCATCGGCGATAGAAACCACCACAACTAATCTCTTTCTTCCTCTCAACCGTAGTGTTCTTCTCCTCCAACAACTAACGCCAACTGCCAACTCCTCCCAGTAGTGGTGCCACCATTAACCTCACGACATTCCTCCCTGCATGACCAACCAATTACTTCCCCCACACCAAGTAACTTTTCTTCTCCTTCCTGCAATGAAAATCAATCACTGCATGCAAAATGAGAATTCGTTCTGCATGCAGAAGTTAATTATAATTAACATGGTCACTGGGTCGGGCCTAACCTACCCAAAAAAAGGGTCTATTGGGCCGCCAGTTGACCCAACTTGACTGAGTCGAGCTGGACCCGTTTTGGCCCAGGCGAATGGCTGGGTCGGGTTTAGCCCAATTTATAATTAATAATAATAATAATAAAAATTCCAAGGGTCATTTCCAAATATTTGTGATTTTCTCACATATTATTTTAATAATTTTGTATAATATCGGGCTATAAATTTACATTGTAAAATACAGATCCAACATTAAAATACCCGGTTTTCTCCGAAACTTTTCAAAAAAAAATACAGATCCACTGATATTTTAATAATTTACACTGCAAAAATGGATATCGTAATCAGTTTATGATTATTTATTAGGGTTTGACCAAAATATCAAAAACCCTTCACTAATTATTTTGTTCACTTTATATCTAAAGTGTTAGGGTTTAGCTGTAAACTTTAATATTTAGGGGTGTAAAATTATATAGCAGAGCATACCATCAAATGTTATATATATATATATATATATATATATATATATATATATAAACGCGATGCTCAAATTTAGACTTTAGAGTGGTTAAGATTTAACCTAATAAGACAGAGACTCTCTCATAAAAGTTGATCTGCCTTAGACCTTAGAAAAGACCAACAAATATAAATTAACTTAGAAAAACAATCAAACAATAATGTAGCTTACTAGGGTGCATCGGGGGTGATACATATTCCCCTCGCACAACCCGTCCTTTACTCGGACTCTCGCAGACTATAGGTTTTCTAGTAACCATGATACTAGGTGGCGACTCCTGAACCTTATAATCATAACTTTATGATTATACTCAAAACCCTTTCCTTCTCTAACACCTCTGAAGAGGCTAATGATGCCCTCACATGCGCCCCGCAACAAGCTTCATTTGTTTTTATGGAAAAAAAATAAAAAATATGTATTGTTTTGTTTTTGTTTGTAAATTTCTTTATTCAATAGCTTTTTTTTTTCCTACAAGCTTTTAGCTTGTTTTAGAGTCTTGACACAACTTTATATTTCAAGGAATTTTCTTTAGCTTGCAAATTTGATTTTTAAGACAATTTGTATTGAAGGATATTTTTGATATATTTTGCTGTAAAAAGTGATAAAGTGAGCTATGGAGAATTTATTAGGATAGAAGGATGTATGGGAATAAAGAATAAATTTTCATATATAATGACTAATTGGTTGAACATGGTCATATATATTAGAGACTATCGCATGGATACATGCTCACTGTATTTTAATATGCCAGGGATACTCATGATACTTAGGAGATGATAAGGATGGATACGGTACATATTTGGAATTAAACTTGTAACATTTTCTAAAAAATGGATAAGCGATGATGTCCTAAAATCCAAGATATATAAATAATTAATTATTTAGTATTTGAGATAGTGGTTAATCAATATGTTCAAGTATTTGGATTTTTTTTTTAGTCTAAGGAATTCTATGCTTATGGTAAAAACTTGAGTACCTGAAAAAACAGTTTCAATTGGGGGGATTTAAAACCCTTCAATAATAAAGTCAGTATATTTATGGGGAAAATAATAAATGTTTTGAAGTAATAAATGACTTAAAGAGCCTTAAATTCAAGGAATAAAGATATTTGTTCTTAATTTTTAAGTGGGCTCTGAAATATATATGAGTTTACCTTAAGAGATAAAAAGTTTTGAACCCTTACCTGGATGGTTTAAGGGGTATTTATACCCTTAAAACCTTGTCATTTTTAAAAAGAGGAAGGACTAGAAAGTCCTCTACTTTCAGTGGCATTAATGAGAAATAAATATCTCTTACATGTCATTAATGAGATGATAAGTATGTCAGGTCATTTAAAAGACCTTGTATACATATATGAGTATAGGAAAATCATTGTATCAATATGAATGATTATTCTAAAAGAAAAAGCATGGCAGTTTATCATGCCATCATACATTTATTTTAGGGGATCGTCTAGGATCAAACATGTAGCCTTAAAACTTGAAAATGGTTGAATTCAAATGCTTTTAGTTTGACATGTTTGCCAGACCCACGTTACCTTAGGCTTGGCTAACTTTTAAGCCCAAGTTCGTTGAGTCTGAGATGTTTTTCAGACCTATGCTAGTTTAGGCTTGGTTACCGCCAAGCCCAAGTGCTTTGGGTTAGACATATTTGCTAGACCCACGCTACTTTGGGCTTAACTAGCTGTTAAGCCTAAGTTGGACCTGTCATGTTTGCTAGACCCACGCTACCTTAGACTTGGCTAACTGCTAAGTCCAAGTTCTTTGGGTCTAGCATGTTCGCCAAACCCATTTTATTTTTCAAGATTTTTTTTATATTTATAAAAATCTTAACTAAATATTTTGAAACTAGGTCGGTTGGGTACAACACTTCCCTGATAAAACCAATGGCTAAAAGTTTATCTATTTCTTGAGTTATAGTCTTCTATCTTTCTTCCCTAAATTTTTTCTTTTTCTAACAAACTGGATGTGCAATTGAGTCCACTCTTACTGGTGGGTAGCTATCTTTGGATTGATGCCTGACATCTTTGAGGCATCTATTATGAAATTCAACTTTTGGATATGCACGATCTCTATCAATGATTTCTATTATTTAGGTGTTAGGGTGGATCTCACTTTCTTGACAATTTTTTCATCTCCTCTAAACAAACATTTTTCAATCTCTCAGTAACCTTAGTTCTGATTTTTACTCTTTCATTCAAGGACCCTTATTGGTCCAATATCAATATTTTCTTGTCCTTCAAACAAGTTGTGATATATTTTCTTGAGGTTGATTGATATCCCCATAATGTGGCTACTCGTTTTTAAGTTGGGAACTTCAATGCCAAGTATCGGGTACTAATGATGACATTGATTTGATATAAAAGAGGTCTTTCTAAAATGAAATTATAAGCCAATGCCATTTTAATCACATTTCAGAGGGGTGCCCATTACAACTAATAACTTTAAGGCACCCTTCATTGGCGTACTTGAACTCTTTATACCAATGAGAAGAGTTTTTACCGGCGTTAGTTTTGAAGATGGGATTTCCATTTAGATTATAACTTTCATAGAGTGGATGTTAACTGCACTGCTATCATTTACTAGTACCCGATGTACTCTATGATTAAAGATAACAATGAAAATGATAAGAGCATCCTCATATGGAAAAGTCACTCCTTTTCTATCTTCAGGAGTAAAGACTATTGGCTTGTGTTATTAAACCATCAATCTAGTTGTGGTGAGAACTTGTTTCCATACTTCATTTTTCCATTGTTATAATCTCCCTTATACAAGTTCCCCTTAAGATTACATTGATCTCAGGTAAAACTGTAACAGATTAACCAGGCTCTTATATGTTTTGTTCAGGGTGAAAATCCTTCTTTAGAAACTAACAAAGGTAACCTTTAGCTATCAGAATTTTAATTTCCTTCTTAAAGACATAACAGTCCTCAGTTTCATGTCCTTTATCTTTATGAAAAAATATAGTACTTTTTAGATGTGTGTACTTGGAGGAGACTTCATGAGTGAATGATATTAGACAAACTCTTTGCCTTGGATGACTGTAAAAACTTTGGTAAAGAAAGTGTTCAATAGAGAAGCATGTGCTTCATGATAACCCAGACATTCTCTATGCGATTTCTTCTAACTTCTTTTGGGATTGTTGTCTCTTTTAGGAGAGCAGTCTTGCTTGGACGAGTAACCTCGTTTAGGGGACCTTTCTGGCTATTTATCCCTATTAAAACAGGGAGGACTATAACGCAACGTACTTTCCTCCTCTACCTGAATGTGACTTTTCATAGTGTGCTACACTTTAGTAACCTTATATTCGGTAGGGTGTACACCGCCCTCCACAAGGTTTTTTTTCCCTCACCCTACTGATAAGGGCTTCTGAAGCTACTGGTTTGATTAAGTCTTTAACCTAAAGCATTTTCTCATTAAATCTCTTGAGGTATGCCTTTGTAGACCCATCCTCTATTTGGGTAATCTTAAATAGTTCAGTTGAACTCTTTTTGGCTGGAATACTTGTACTAAAATGTGCCACTAATTTGGCACAGAGATCACTGAAGTTGGCGACTAAACCTGATTCTAGATTGTTGTACTATACTCTTACTGAACCTTTAAAGATCGTATGAAGGATCTTATACATGACATGGTTGTCCTGAACGACTAGCTCTAAATTGCTGCGCATATTTTGTATATGTTCCTTAAGATCTACAAGCCATCATAGTTATACAGAGTCATTTTGGTGGTGATGTAGTCTCTGAGTATGCTGGTATTTAACACATGTTTGGATATAGAAGAATCTCTGATTTGATGAGTAGTGTAGACATCCTCCTAGATGAGTCCTTTTTTCATATGTTTGCCACTTTTATGCCTATCTAGTTCAGGGGAACTTGAAGTCTCTGGTATAGGATGGGGTGATAGACAAACAATTTTTTTTTTCATGCTACTGAAATAAACGCCTTAAAAAACCATTTTACGCCCGAGTGTCATAAGGGTGTGCATGCTTTTTAGAATGGCTTGATGACCCTTGAGGTTGAAAACCCTCTAATGGATCATTTTATCCATATTTTTCTTGATATTGTAATTGCCTACGAACACTAAGTGGAGCCTGCTGTCATGTAAGTGAGTGGAGAGATGCAACAACTTGCTGAGGTGGATTTTCTCTTGCTTGTTGATTTCCCAGCACTGTTTGAGTGATGAGTTGTATTTGTTCCATAAGTTATTGAAGGATTGGTTATGCAGGGGTTGGAGTTTTTGATGTGGCAAGGAGTTTAGTAACTTGTCCTTTTCTATGAGTGTTCTGATTATCTGTCATTGATAATGATAATTAAGAAAAAAAAATAGTAAAGCAATAAACTTATTTATGACTTTTTGTAAGTAGTTCTCATAGACAACATCACTGATGATGTCCCAAAATCCAATATATGTAAATAATATGTTATTTAGTGTTTGAGATAATAGTTAATCAATCTGTTCAAGTACTTGAATTTCTTCTTTTTAGTCTAAAAAATTCCAAACTTATGGTAAAAGCTTGAGTACTAGCAAAAGTAGTTCCAATCGGGGGGATTTAAAAGTCCTCCGATGATAAAGTCAGTATATTTATGGAAAATATAATCAATGTCTTAAGGCAATAAATGACTTAAAAGAGCCTTAAATTCAAGGAATAAATATATTTGTTATTGAGTTTTAAGTGGGTTAATGCTTTGAAATCTATATAAGTTTACCTTAAGAGATAAGAAGTTCAGAACATTTACCTGGATGGTTCAGAGGGTATTTATACCTTAGAACCTTATCGTTTTCAGATAAGGAAAAGACTAGAAAGTCTTCTGCTTTTAGCGGCATTGATGAGAGACAAATATCCCTTACATATCGTTAATGAGACAATAAATACGGTAGGTCCTTTAAGAGACCTTGTATAACCTATGAGCATATGTAAATCATTACATCAAAATGAACGATTATTCTAGATGGAAATGCATTATGGTTTATCTTGTCTTCAATATTTTTATTTTAAGGGATCGTCTAGGATCAAACATATAGTTGTAGAACTTGGTAATGGTTGAATTCAAATGATTTTGATATGATATGTTTGCCAGACCCATATTACCAGCCAAGCCCAAGTTCCTTGGATCTTGAATGTTTTTCAAACTCATGCTACCTTAGGCTTAGCTGATCGCCAAGCTCAAGTTCTTTAGATCTGATATGTTTTCTAGACCTACGGTACCTTGGGCTTGACTGACTGTCAATTCCAAGTGCTTTGGGTTTGACATGTTTGCATGACCCACACTATCTTGGGCTTGGTTGGCTGCCAAGTCCAAGTTCTTTAGGCCTGACATGTTTGTCAGACTCACGCTACCTTGGGTTTGATTGGCTCCTAAGTCCAAGTTCTGTGGGTCTGACATGTTTATTAGGCCCACGTTACCTTGGATTTGGCTTGTTTGTCGACCCACGTTATCTTGGACTTGGCTAACTACCAAGTCCAAGTTCATTGGGTCTGACATGTTCGCTAGACCCATTTTATTTTTAAGATTTTTTTTCTATTTATAAAAATCTTAACCAAATATTTTGACACATAAATAAGTATTATTAGTTAAAAAGGCATGAATATTTAGCTTAGTTAGACTTTAGTTCAATGTTTTTCTAATTATTTATAATCATATATTTTAAATACATAATGTTGACTATTGGGATAATATGACTGATAAATGATTGTGTTAAAACAAAATAAATTAAGTATTATGATTTTATTTTTATTTCTTATGTAATTATTTCAACAAGAAGCATGATATTTATTATCTAGACTAAAGTTTTATCGACATTTATTATAAAAATATCAAATTAAAAGAGAGATAAATAGTAGTAATTAAATTTGAATGAAGAGAAAAAAGAAATAATTGTTGATCCTATCAACAAAATTTTCATCATATATAGATAACATGATATTTATTTCATTCATTATATATTTATGTCTAGGTGTTGATTGTTAAATAGAATACATGGATCATATTTAAAACATAAATAATGTGTTTTTTACTTCTCATATCCTAAATCTTGGAAATTTTTGCATCATTAAACACACAAACATTATTAAACTTAACTCAACTCAATTTGACTAGTTTATCTAGTAATTTTTCGATTAGAGCCTAACTTGGGCCAAGTTTCTTTTCAAACTATTTTTTAACACTTGACTCGGTCAAGTTGAGATAACTCGAAGATTTAAGCTATAATCCAATAAGTTCATCCGCGACTCAATCAAATTCAATTATTCAAGTGAGATTTGACCAGGCCTTTAACCAGTTGACACCTCAGGCAGAGTCTAACACTAAGAATACAAGATCATTGCCGGAGCCTTCAAAGAGAGAAGTGAACCCACATGAATACACTAATGAATGTATGCTCAACCCACAATATCAAAGGACAAATAATAAAACAATAGCTTAAATGCTGCAAGTTTTTTGAACTAGGATGAATAGCTTTTAAACTAGATTTTATGCCTGCGCTATGTTGCGGGGCGAGTCATTTTTTTCTAACATAAAAAAGATATTTAAACGGTGATAATATGAGTGAATTCATGTTAACTTGACTAACCAGCGATCCAGAATAACCCCATAAGAAGGAAAGGGAAAAAAATAAAAAGTTCAAGGCCTATTAACCCAATGTGAAATGATGAAATAAAACAAAAGGACCGAAGTTAGACTAAGCTAATTTTCGAAACCAACAACTCTAACCATGAAATTGAGATGACTATATAGAATACCAAAAAAAATCTTGGATAAATTTCTTAACCATCAAAAAAATTAAAAAGAAAATAAATAGTAATCAAAATAATGATGACCAAACCTAGTATAAAAACTAATGAAAGAAAATAATAAGGAACTTAATCGATACATAAAATAAGAAAAAGTTATAAAAAAAGAAAGAACCAAGATTGGATTAAAAAAAAAGGAAATAGAATACCGAAGGATAAAATTGAAAGAAAAAAAAATTAAGAAAAGGATTAAGAAAGAGCAATTAAAAAAATAAGGACTAAATCTAGAAAAAAAAAGAAGTGAAATAAAATGTTGAGTGACAAAATTGAAAGGAAAAAAAAAACAAAGAAAAGGAAAAAAAACAACAATCAAGAGAATGAGTACCATATTTAATATATAAACAAAACAAGATCAAATGGAAATGGATGAAAAAAAATCCAAAACAAAGAAAGACCAATAAAAAAAGAGGATCATAATTGAATTTTTTTTCTCCATATTTTTTTTATTGAAATAATACAATTTTTACTTTTTAGTTGAATAAAAAATCAAGCGATTAGCTAGGGAAAAATAATATTAATTCCCATTGATTTTTCTTTTACCATTATATTTTTTATCAAAATAATGTTATTTTTACTTCCTGCACAATAAAAAATTTTGATCGACCCCGGTAACCCCATCATTCAACCCAACCCATGACCTGAAACATGATGAGGGTTGATTCCCGAGTTAGATTTTAAAAGCATGATAAAAAAAGCAAGCACCAAATATGATATGAAAATTCAATGAAATTAAAAAATGAGTGATGAAATTGCCAAAAAAGCAATCAAGAAGAGAAGAGAACTCAAAGAATTGCAATGATAAGAATGATGATCAAATTCAACAAACAAAAAATAGAATTAAAATCAAATGATTAGGGATGAAATCAAAAAAATAAAATCCAATAGCAAAATAAATAGAATTCAAAAGAATGAGGAACAAATATAATTAAAAAAAAAATCAAATATCAATGGATAAAATTAAAAAAGAACTAAATCAAATTCAATACAATTAAAAGATTAAGGACCGTTTTGTAGTTTTGCAAGGACAACACATCTTTTGAGGTGAAAGAGAGAGAAAATAGGGGAGGAGAAAAATTGTTGTCGGAGCTCTACTGTGCCCTTATAGTTGATACATGCCAACCCACCGTATAAGGAGTGGCGCGCCGCTTTGAACGCCGTCATTAAAGGCAACCAACGGCTACCAGGAGGCGTCACACACCTTGTTAAAGGGCGCAAGCGCCTCCCACCTGTTTGCATGTGCCAATCATTTTTTTTTATAATTTATAAAAATATCATAACACCATTGACCCCACACAACAATTGCAAAAAAAAAAAGAAAAACAAGGTCAAAAAATAAAAAAAATATCACTTTACCTTTGGCAAAAAAAATTAACCTAGGAACTATGAGGTAATTACATTGTAAAAAAAAAAAAGAAATTTTGAAATAGTCCACCAAACATTAGTTATGTTTTTTTTTTCTTTCAAGAACATAAGAATAATTATAAAATGCAATAAATATATGAAAATACAAAATTAATCCTAAATATTTGTTTAATTATTTAGTGTTTTTAAGAAAAACATCAGTTATTTTACTGTATGATACACTGTGCACAATCTTAATCAAAACACCAATGATTTTTAGTTTTATTTGTAATTTGTAATTGTAAGAAAATATCCCACTAGCCACGCGGTACAATCCCATTTGACAATCGTTCCAGCTGCTACTTCCTTCCTGTATAATATAAAAAATAAAAATCCTCCCTGTAGTTTCTCGTCAGCAAAACCCCTCAGAAGCGGAGATGGCAAGATCGGGATTGTTGGCTGTTACTCTGCTGTGGACTTTAGTCCTTTTTGGAACCCTAGCAGTCACCCAGGTATTCTAATCTATACCTATTTTATTGTAAGATCACTTGTTTGATTAATTTATCTGGATCTGTCAGCTACGATGCTCCGTTGATTCTGTAAAAAAATTAAGAGATTTTTTTTTTATGATATTGCATTTCTCTATTTTGGTTGCTGATTGGCAAATGAATCTTTGGCAACGATCGGTGGAATATTGTGGATATAAAGCTAAAAATCTGAGTTGCCTTTTATTTCCAGGCGAAGAAATCGAAAGAAGATTTAAAGGAGATTACCCATAAAGTTTACTTTGATGTTGAGATTGATGGAAAACCAGCTGGTATGTTTTTTTTTTTTGTGAATTATATTGAAAATACAATTGGTTTTTTTGTGCCGGTTTCATCTCTCTCTCTCTCTTGTGAATTTAAAACTATGATTTCACATTGTATATTGTAATTCGATGACACAAAATCAATTTTCTAGAAGCTCTATGTTGTAATAATAGTTATTTTGCTGAATGAAAATCTTTACATCGGTGATTTGAAGTTGTGGTCGTTTTATGGGTGATTTTATAGCATGGAAAAATTCCCCCTAAAAACTGGATCGCACAAAGAACCCTAAATCCATCCCGAGCCTTCAGTTTGTATAAATAATTAGAAAAATAACTTGGAAGTTTAGTTTGTATAATTTATTCCTTTTACAAGTTTTGTCGTATCCACTTCCAGTTTGAAATTAGCTGCACTCTCTTTGTAACTTTACTAAAAATTCCGTGATGAAGTTGCTAGGTGCCTGTGCTTTAAAGAAAACTGGTCTATTTCTCTGTTTATGCTTGATGGAGTTTCTGGCTTTCAAGATGATGTTTGATATCTCTGAGATAAGGACAATATAGTTGGCCATATTTATTATTAGAGTTATAATAACTGTTGAGCCTTTTCAGTTATATGTTTTGCGTTGGTTTGTTCTCGAAATTTGTTTTAGAAGATAACACATCTATTCATAGGTCGCATTACCATGGGACTATTTGGCAAGACAGTTCCAAAAACTGCAGGTATAATTTTACGTCTGTTGAATTTGGTTTCTTGCTTGTTTTTTTACTTGATTCGGAATGTTATTAAGTAGTTAATATTTCCAATTTGCAGAAAATTTCCGGGCACTGTGCACCGGTAAGCTGCTAAACTAATCATCTATTTTTATCTACATTTTTCTAATGATTAATCATTTCCTATCTGCATCATGATTAATACGTTTCAGAAGTAACTGGACTTTGTTTTTTTACTGAACATATAACATCTCTGGCATTGTCATCTCTGAGTGTTGATTGTCTAATTGTTCATGAATATCTATCTAACTGCTGACATGGAAAGTTGTAATATTCTTGAAAGCCCTACAGAGAACAATTAAAGTGCCATTTTTTTTTCGCTGGACCGTTTCTTAGAAATAGAATAATGTATTTGGCTGTGGTTTCTTTTTCATAGAATGACCCCATGATCTTGGCAACATACAAGGAACATATAAAAGCTGATTTCATACCATACAATTATTTTTTATTGCAGGGGAAAAGGGTATTGGAAAGGACGGGAAACCTCTTCACTACAAGGGGAATGTATTCCACAGGATTATTCCCAGCTTTATGATCCAAGGAGGTGATTTTACACTTGGTGATGGAAGAGGGGGGGAATCAATTTATGGGGAGAACTTTGCTGATGAGAATTTCAAGTTGAAGCACACTGGACCTGGTAGGTGATATGTTCTGTAGTTTTCAATAACAACCTCGTGGTTGCAAGTATGATGAACATGATCTACTTGTGTACAGGGACTTTATCAATGGCAAATGCTGGTCCTGATACAAATGGTTCACAATTCTTCATCACAACCGTGACAACTAGCTGGTAATTACATGTTTTTTTTATAAAAAAAAATTGGTGTGAGATGCACCTGCAACGCTGCTCTAATCTGGTACTGAATTGTAAACTGAGTATTCAAACTGTGTACAGGTTGGATGGCAGACATGTTGTGTTTGGTAAGGTCATGTCTGGAATGGATGTGGTTTACAAGATGGAAGCTGAAGGCAGGCAAAATGGCACCCCCAAGAGCAAGGTCGTGATTGCAGACAGCGGCGAACTCCCTCTATAAGTGTTCACCACCCTTGCCCCGGGAACCCACATAATTTGGTGATGGTGGGAGTTATTTTCACCTCATGTAGAAAGAAGGCCGCTTAAGGTGAAATCGGTGTGCACGGAGTTTTTAAATTTGTTTTAAATGGCCGCTATAAAATGCTTTCCGGTGCCGACAATGTACCAAATGCAACTCAAAGATTACCAGTGATGGATTGTTATTTGGCTCATAATTATTTTGATGCATCAAGTGCAGAAGATTTTGGTTAGTTAAGTTTATATATTTATTTACCTAATCAGAAAAAAAGATTTATGCGAAGATCACTCAAGTAAAAGGTAATTAACCTGTTTGCAGGATTTAAAAATCTAAAATTCAAATTGCAGCAACGTAAACCTTGCACATGATTTTAGTCCGTGTAACGCACCAAAAAGCAAAGAAGAGTTGTTGGTGCGCGCGTTAGATAATGCCAGCAAGCAAATAAATCGTCTTTTCGTGTTTAAGCGGCACATGTGATGATTTATCAAAATATAGAAGATGATTTATGAAAGTGAAAAACATCGTTCCTTGATGTTTTCTAATTCGTCACATCTCTCTCTTCTTAATTTACGTGCACAACTTCTAATTTGTTTTTGTTTTTGGGATTTTGTTTTATTTTAATA
>Ga0325411_1001477_pt1 | contig 26248 bp, 14 predicted proteins | sample PopdelMetagenome_13_FD_206181 | JGI IMG/M metagenome (GOLD analysis project Ga0325411, IMG submission 206181) | Populus deltoides microbial communities from Bellville, Georgia, United States - Xylem-PdIQD-R4 | ecosystem: Host-associated > Plants > Phyllosphere > Stem > Wood/Secondary xylem... | reverse complement strand
ATAATGCCTCTCTTTTAATTTCTTATGTCAGTTTTATGATGCAAACTCATGTTTTGTTTTGCCCCCTTTTATACTCTAACAAACCTAATGGGAAATTCTGTTCCATGTGAATGAACAATGAAATTCAGGTGAGGAAGTCAATGTGTCGTATCAAGCATGTTCTCACCGAGAGAGCAATTGAAGAGCTAGATCCCAGGAGGTCTGCTGAGATGAAGAGGATGATAAATACATTGTGATCACACCCAACTTCTGTTTCTGCTCCCCTGGGCACTGGATGAGGTCTATTTGAGGGATGCGATGCTGCTATAATTTTCCTGGGAGGCTACATCCCTTTTGTTTAATGACCTGGTGTCTTATCATCACAAGCATTCTTATTGTGAACTTCTGGAGTATTTCGTTTCTACGAGAAAGTATAGCAGGAGGTAGTGACTCCTGAACACATAATTAGGAATGCTAATTATGGCGTATCCCGTGGAACATATGCAAGCAGTTTCTCTTGCATTGAGAAATTACTGTGTTGAAGAGAATAATGCTGAACACATATTCCTGTTGCCTGCAACACTGTAATAGAACCAACCTGAATATAATCCGAATTACAAAGCTCTATGTGGTAGTGTCCTGCAATGAAGGTTGTACTAAAATCACGTAAAAGGGGGGGAGAGAGAGATTACACTGATTAGTTCATTGTTCTTTCCTCATTTCATAATCATGCACTCTGTTACAATTTGATACATATATAATAGCTTGTGCATTCTAGAAGAGAAGAAGAAAGAAAGAAAATCAGCCTTCTTTCCTCACATGCGCATATACTAAATACTAAAACATTATACAAAATGGTGCGTGGTAAGTGAGGTGCAGTGTTTAAGACAACGACGCGTTGTTATTTAGTTGAGAATAATAACGGTTATCTCTTTCACTTGATAATTTATGTATGTTTCCCTCTTAAACTCTCGACAGTTCTCTCCTTTTCGATTCAACCTTGTCCTCATGGGAGAACTGAGGAAACCTGAAATTGAATTCTTCCACAATGGGGATTGGTTCTTCCAGTGAATCAAAACCTGGGTTGCTACCTTATTACTCCTTTTAACCATTCTGCAGTTGAGAACAACCTGAGGTTGAAGAGGTGGCGCCTCGGGAAATTGGGGTGGAGAAGATTCAACCACTTTGTTGCCACTATGCTTCTTCACTTGTGACACATTGAACACCGATTGTATTGCTACGGAGGAGGGCAGGTCCAAACGATATGCCACAAAGCCAATTCTCTCCAAATCCAAGTATTGACCATGGTGTTTTGATGCCAATTTCTACGAAATCTTGTGTGCTATAGTTTTTTTTTTTATCGATATGGTTGCAATTTGAGATAAGACAAGGTCTTCTGTTTCAAATGTTCTTTCACTCCTTTTTTGGTTTTCCACGTGAACCATCATATGCTGAGCAGATTGTAAATTTGGTCTTGACATTTCTTCTCTAGTAGTCAAGTAATTATCATCAGCCTCCACCATATAATCTTCAGGGAAATAGGGTATATGAGTTGGTGGAGTAAGCCCATACAATACCTTATAGCGAGTAGCCTTAGTTGACGTATGGAAATTGGTAATTCACCTCTATCATGCATCGTAAATAATTCTCTAGAAACTTGTTAACTATCTTAGTTCGTCCATTAGACTGAAGGTAATAGACAGTAGAGTAATGTAAATCAACCTCTTGGTTAATGAAAAGTTGTTTCCAGAATTGACTGAGAAAGATTGAATCTCGGTCACTTACAATGATAACTGGCAAGCCATGTAACTTGTAAACACCATTCATAAAAACCTTAGCTACTGATGAAGCAGTGTGGGGATGAGTTAAAGACCATGAAGTGTGCACATTTGCTAAATTGGTCCACCACCACCAAAATAATTTTATTTTCATCAGATTTAGGCAAGCCTTAAATAAAATCCATACTAGTGTCTATGAATGAATGTCTATGAATGGGGAGAGGCTTTAATGGTCTTGATGGAAGTACATTTTCACCCTTGTTCTTCTGATATACAGGGCATTTTCTCATTACCTGTTTAATATGCTTCTATTGCTCCTTCCAGTAGAATAACTTTTTCACACTCTTACTAGTTACAAGGACACTTGGATGCCTTCCCATAGCAATATCATAATAAAATGATATTAGTTTCTGATGCAATATAGGATTATTACCAACCAAACCTTCCCTTCATGTTAAAGTGGTTATTGACCCATTTGCAGTGAAAATAGAATATAGGATCCTAGTGAAGGTCCTGGATAATAACCTATACTGTAATATCCCACATCGACAGGTGAGGGAGTGGTAACTGACCTTATTAAGAGTGCTGGTTGCTGATTTGTCATACGCGTTTTGGAGCATCAGGCTCAAAAGTGGGCTCACGTCACCACGAACAAAACCATGAGGGTGTTAAGGTCCAAAACGGACAATATATGGCAAGTTGGGCCGGGCTGTTACATTTGGTATTAGAGCTGACCTCACTAGTTGTCCGGTTGTGCCAACGAGGTCGTCGGGCTCCTTAAGGGGGATGGATTGTAATATCCCACATCGACGGGTGAGGGAGTGGCAACTGGCCTTATTAAGAGTGCTGATTGCTGACTTGTCATACGCGTTTTGGGATGTCAGGCTCAAAAGTGGGCTCGCATCACCAGGAACAAAACCGTGAGGGCGGTAAGGCCCAAAGCTGACAGTATATGGCAAGTTGGGTCGAACTGTTACATATACTATCTTATCATTTACTTATGAGGCTTTGATTTCTTCTGTAAGGTTGGTTGAAATGGTAGATAACCCCAAAGTACATAGCTTTATACTAGTGATTCTAGAAAGTGTACCAACAGCTACATTTCTCTTCCTTTTTTATACTCAATTTCATAGTCATAACCCATCAATTTAGCCAGCCACAAGTATTGAGAGGGAAAAGTTGCCATTTGGTCCAATAAATACTTCAAGATGACATGGTTTGTCTTGATTTTGAAATGTCTGCCCCATGAACAATGTCTTCACTTGGTTACAACATGGAATATTGTCAGCATTTCCCTTTCATACACAAACAATACTTGTTGCTTGGGACCCAGAGGCTTGCCAATAAAGGCTATAAGTCCTTTTATGCATAAGAACTACCCTAATACCACACTTGAAGCATCAAACTCTACCATAAATAATTTATTCAAATCTGGCAATGTTAGAACAAGTGGTTTAGTCATGACTTTCTTAAGAAGTCTAAAGGCTGGAATAGCTTCTTCATTCCTATTCAAACCTATATTTTTTTAAGTAACTCAGTTAAGGGTTTATATATAGAACCATAGTCTTTTACAAAAAATTTATAGTAACCAGTTAGCTCCAAGAACCCTCTAAAGTTGTTTGATAGTGTTGGAAATTTATCAATCCATTATTGCCTGTATTTTTTTTAGGTCAGTAGCCACCCTTATCTTAGAGATAATATGCCTAAAGTACTCTATTGTGTCACTACAGAAAATACACTTACTATTTTTAGCAACCAATTTATAGGACCATAGCAACTCAAACACAATTTGTAAATGTCTTAGGTGGTCATTGGAAGTTTGGTTATAGATTAAGATATCATCAAAGTATTACTAAGACAAACTTCCTGAGATGCTCATGAGAGACTTCATTCATCAAATTTTGAAAAGTGGTTGGAGCATTGGTTAAGCCAAAATGTATAACAAAAAATTCATAATGGCTATTATGGGTTTTGAATGCAGTCTTAGAAATATCCTCGTGACTTATTCTAATTTGGTGGTAGTCAGCACTTAAATCAATCTTAGAAAAGATAGTTGTGCCTACTAATTATTCTAGTAATTCATCAATCAGAGGTATATAATATTTTTTTTATTGATTATGAGTTTATGCTTTGTAATCCACACAAAGTCTCCATGAATTGTCTTTTTTCTTCATTAAGACAATTGAGGAAGCAAAAGGACTATAACTTTGCTGTATAATCCTATATTCTAACATTTCAGACACCATCTTCTTTACCACATCTTTTTAGAGTCTAAAGTGTTTGTAAGGCCTCAAATTAATTCCATCTTTCAGAGGAGTTGAATGATCTTGTAGCCTTGGCGGTAGTAAGCCTCTAGGTTCTTTAAATAGGTTTTGATATGTTTTTAATATTAGTTCTAGAGCAGGGTTCCCTTTGGTGTTAGGTGAAAAGGTAACAAACATCAAATGCAAGTCATCACCCACTTCTGAAATTGGTCTTAGGTTGTAAAAGTTAACCTCTGCTACTCGAGTAGAATTGTCTAGTAGACTATTGAACTTTTCAAATCTGATAGTCTGTAACTTGATGGGATTACCCCCCTTGATCATCACTTCCTACCATTACCAATTAAGAGACATCCATATCTCATTGTAATTTGATACAATGTCTCTTAAAGTTGCCAACCATCACAACTATTCAGTTCAACAATGAATATATTAGTTATGAAATTTTCCCCTGCATTTTCCACTTAAAATTCTTGCAAACAATTATAAACAACATTGTTCCCCCATTAACTGCCTCTATTGTTAATAGCTTGATTATTCTAAGGTCACATTACAACTTAATTGCTATGTTAGAGTCAATGAAGTTATGAGTGCTTCTTGAGTTTACAATAATAAAAAAACAAGTGTTTATCCACCTTACCAATCATCCCAAGAGTGTGGAAACTAGTAACTCCTTTCAATGTATTGATAGATATGTGAGGGGTCACCTATTCAAGACTAGGTTCTTTCTCAACAATATTCTTACCGTTATCTACCTCCTTACCATCACCATCCACTATACACAAGGAATATAGTTTCTTATTTCTACATTTATGGCTTGGTACATACCTTTCATACACCAAAAAACACAATCCCTTAGCTTTCCTCTAATCTAACTTATTATTCCTCACAAATTTAATGGGTTTCATGGTAGGTTTGTATAGGAGATGTGGGTTAGAAGTGGGTAATAGGTTGTTTTGTGGTTGTTTAAGATTATTATAGATTAACATATGTGAAATTTTATATGGTTTATTATTATTATTATTATTATTATTACTATTATTATTATTGCTAGGCCTAAATTGAGTTGTTTGGTTGGTGTTTAATGAGGCAAGTTTATTGTAATTTTGGTGAAATCTTCTATAGGCTAAAGTGTTGTCTTATAAACGTGTCAGGTTGTAGGCTTGATTTAAGACTTTAGGTTCAAACATCTTAACTAAGTTATTGATTTTCACTTTTAATCCTGCTAAGAAAAATACCAAGGCTTGCTTCTCACTGATTTCAGCCTTATTCCATAGTATGTCAAAGTCCCTAATGTAACTTTCCAAATCTCTCATCTATCTAAGATCCTTAAGCTCTTCTAGTGGATCATTCTGACCCCCAAACCGACACCATATTACCTCTATATATTCACCCCAAGTCACCCTTTGATCACTTTTGTTTTTTTCATAAAGTTCTTATGCTAATACGAGGTCATTCCATCTAGATAGTAGAAAGTTAACTTAAGTTTTTTAGCCTAAACAATCTCTTCTATATTAAAATATTGATTACATTTATATAACCACTTATACACATCATCACCATCAAAATTAGAAAAGTCTCTTTTGGGTTTGTGTACCTTATAGGTGGAGTAGCTACCATCACAAGCCTAACCTGATTTTGTAACAAGATCCTCTTGGTTGAATGCTAGATAGTCACTTTTAGTGTTGGGCTCACTAGGAGTATGTTCCAACTTCTATAAAAAAGTGTTTTGTTGGTAGGACAACCCACTAATGAGTTCTTCAAGTTTCTTAAACTTAGTTTCTTTAACAAACTTGGTAACTTCTAGTGATTTCATAACTTGCTTATATTTTTGTGATTGTTTATTGTTCGCAGCTTCCAATGATTCCTCTAACCTTCTGAAATCTTACGACCTAGTGTCATGAGCAATAGCTTGCGTTCGAGGATCAATGACTCTAATACCACTTCTTGCGAGCAACACTGTAATAGAACCAGCCTGAACAAAACCCAGGAGTGGCTAAAATACAAAGCTATGTTTGGTAGTGGCCTACAATGGAGGTTGTACTGAAATCACATAAAAAAAGAAGAAGAAATGGAGTGACAGAGAGAGAGATTGCACTGATCAATTCATCATTCTTTCATGTATTTTGTTGTAATTTGTTGCATATATAACATTCTAGGCATTCTAGAAGAGAATAAAAAAAAAATCAGCCTTCTTTCCACACATATAGCATTACTAAAAACTGTAATATTAAACGGAATAATACGTAACAAGTAAGTGAGGTGAAGTATTCTAGACAAAACAATGTGTTATTATTTAGTAGAGAACTAGACAAGTGACCCGCGTTATGCCGCGGGCCTGTCCAAATTTTCTCAAGGCAAAAAAATAATATTCAAACGATGATAACACGAGACAAATCGAGTTAAATTTACCAAAACATGACTCACGATATAAGACTGAAATAACACGCAGAAAAAAAATAAAAAAAAATTGCAAAGTTCAACACCTAATAACCTAAAGTCAAAGGTGAAAAAAAATCTAAATATTTAATGCCGAAGAAGCGAACCCGAGTCAACTCGGCCTAACTTGATAAACTCACAACCGGCAATATGAGATAAAGATAAAAAAAAATTCAAAAGAAGCATCTAGCAAACAAAACAAAGTTCAATAAAAAAAACTCTAAGGTAACTCGAGTTAACTTTACCAACCCACCATCGTAATAACCAAACAAAAAGAAAATCGAAAAAATGACAAAGCTCAGAGGCAAATTATTTCATGCAAAACGATGTAATTAAAAAATAAAAACCTATAAAAAAAATCAAGGAAACAAAATTCAAACCTTCAAAAGAAGCACTTAGAAAAAAATACCAAAGTTAAATAAAAAAAACTTAGTAAGAAAATACAAGCTAACTCGAGTTAATTTTACCACCTCGCACTTGGGATAACCCATCACGAGTGCGTTTGTTTTTAAATAATATTTAATAAAACACGCTCAAGGGTCAATAATTCAATGAAAAAGAAAAAAATAATAATTAAAAAAAAACAAGTCAACTCAGGTTAACTCAACTAACTTTTAATCTGAGATATGAGGCAGGGATAACCCAACAAAAAGGAAAGCAAAACAAATTAAAAGGCTCAAGACCCTACAATTCAATGTCAAATGATGAAAACAAAATTAAAAATTAAAAGAACCTAAAAAAGATCAAACTTAAACTGGGTTCATCGTCGAAACTGGTGGACTAAGTTATGAAACTAAGATTACCTTGTAAAAGGCAAACATGAAAAAACCACAAAGAAAAATTTCAAACCATAAAAAAATAAAAATTTAAAATAACTAAAATTAAAACTATGAGGACTAAACAATGCACAAAAATAATTGAAAGAAACTAATTAAGGACTAAATTGAAAACAAAACAAATGAAGAAAATGATAAAAAAAAAAAAGAGTAATACCAAAATTGAAAACCAAACAAAATTAAATCAAACTCCCAATGACATAACAAAACTAATAAAAATAATAATAATGAAAAGGATAAAAAAATAGCAATAAAAAAAAAACAAGAACTAGATTTGATTAAAAAAAATCTAATTAGATTAAATGATTAAGGACAAATTAAAAACAGAACAAACTTAAAAAAGCATCAAATTTAACAAAAATAGAAATCAAAAGAATGAGGATAAAACCCAAAACAAATTTAATCGAAGGACACAATTGAATTTGTCGAAGCTCTGCACGTATACTGAGGCATGAGAGAGAGAAAAGAAAGGGAGGAGGAAAAAGATCAATCATCGTCAAACCGCCGCTCAAATGACAACACAGGCCACCCTAAAAGATGATCTACCACCTTCCGTGTTGAGTGAATAGGCAATCAATCTTTTTTTACCACTGTATGTGCCCTCATGTGCCACCTGAATAGAGCGGAGAGTGATGATGTGCCTATGCATGCATGGCACGCGTGGGCTAATTTTATTAATTTATTAATATTATGATAATGTAAATTACTAAAACGGTCCTAAGAGCATACGAATATTACAAAAAAAGCATGATACAAATACAAAGATACCCTCCCAAACGGCCTTTAATTTATCGAACTCAAAGGGTAAAAGTGAAATTTTACTATATATAAACTATGCAAAGACATAACAACTCCTCACTCAAGGACACAGACGTTATTTCACTATACAAATAAACATGTCAAGACGCAAACGCTCCTGGACTAAAAACCAAATCTTTGGAGCTCTAGGGGCAATATAGTATTTTTACTGTATATAAATACACAAAATAATAATTTTGTCCCCGATTAATTTTTAAATGACATTTGAATCCCATAAAAAATATTGTTTTACCGTCAGTGCCAATACAATCGTTAAGAGAGAAATGAAGGGAAAAATAGTAATTATACTATTTAAATCAACAATGAATCTCTCACATACTACACTAAAATTAATAATAATGGTTATCTTTTTCTTCACTCGACAATTTCAACACGTTTCCCTCTTCTTCAAATTTAAACTCTTCGACAATTCTTTTTCCGTTTCTGTCTTTTGATTGGATTTTAACGCCACTCCATCACATGGCCTGAAGTTCAGAAATGGTTATAAGAAAAATAGAAAATTGAGTGGCAAAGCAAGAATGGGAGTCAGAGGAAGAAAATTATTATTATTATTATTATTATTATTATTATTATGAAAGAAGATAATTATTTTAAGAATAATAATAATAAATACATTTAAAACCTGTTTCTTTTTTAGTTTCAAAAGTGTTTTTTTAATTAAATTTTTTTTAATTTTTTTTGCTTCAAATTAATATTTTTTGATATTTTTAGATCATTTTAATGCACTGATATCAAAAATAATTTTTAAAAAATAAAAATAAATATTATTTTAATATATTTTTAATTAAAAAACACTTTAATTAGAGGGTATCCCCGAAAAAAACAAAATAATTAGGGACTTGAAATTCTTGTAAATTTGAAAGTCAAATCAAGGACTAGAGGTCTTTTTTTTTTTGTTGGATAGTATTGACTTCGTAATTTCCTGACAATTGTTTTATCTTATTGCCATTCAGTCATTTCTTCAATAATTGGATTGCATAACTGGAAATAATTCGTTTATTTATTTATTTTTTCTTTTATGGTCCAAAACTGCGAATAATTCTATTTTCTTTAGAATATTGTTCGTTCTACTGTCAATAATTTAAGAATGAACCACATTTCTTGAAGTTAGTATGAGCTCTAAGGAACTCCCAACAAATGGAAAGCATATCAATTAAAAAAAAAATTAAATATAACATATATTACTATATTGTCCCTTATCGACATTTTAATGTGTATGCCCTTGTGCTCAATATATATATATATATATAGTTGCTTTTACTGGCAGAGAGTACTGAGCTAAACTAATTAATGAAGGCCTGCAGTGCTGTGGCCTTGGGGAAAGAAATGGGACGGTGGGGAGTATGTGTTAGAGCCAAATTCCAAGGGCAAATAATTGAACGGTGGTCACCCATCAATTATTAGTTTGAAAGAATTCACAGATGAAACAAAAAGGCCCAATAATTTGGCCTGCTCATTTGATGATCCATCTGCTGAGCTGAGAGTGGAGGAGGGCATGGCTGTCCATGCGGCTGCGCAAAGGATTATCTTCCTCGGCTCGCTTCGAGTCACGTAAGAAGGATTATAGGTCTATAGTGGGTCCTCCTCTGACCCAGTCCAATCCAGTCCACAACTAGTTCTGTTGTCCATTAATCATTGGAATTCTGATGAGAGAGTTTGCCCTTCCTTTTATCCAGACCCATCAATGTCACTAGTGATTTTCATTTGAATGTTAATTTCCCATCAATTTCCTCCAATCCTTCTAGCTGATCTTATGAACTTGCTGCCTATGAAAAGGTAGAAACAACTGGAAAGTGTGCTTGTGTTCTGAAGTTGATATATACAAGTGCTATCAAGATATCGATCTCTTTTGGTTAGCAAGGGAGTTTCCTTCTCCTTTCCTCACTCTTATGTCAACAATATGATCCTTCTCATCATGACTTCCGAGGAAGGAAGGAAGGAAGGAGCCCTAGCATTTTCAACTGATTTTAACTCTACGGGCTCGTTTCTTAAATCCCAAGCAAATTTCAACTGCGGCCAATAAACGGAAATGAAAATGTGTGTAGTCTCATATCAGTGTATCAGTTGTGCGTTGGACCAGTATCGTAAAAGGACAACTCTCTGCAGAATGCTGACAAGTAGATGACAGTGATTTGCTATATATGTGCGTGTACAGATATACAATTTCTTCTTTAATTCACTATAGACTTGACAGATCTTTTCACATGAATTGGAAGTTTCTTGCTTTACATATAAAATGTTTTTTTTAAGATAATGTTAGTGTTTTAAGAAAGCTAGAGGTCATGAGCATATGTACATATACATATGGCCCTTGTTAGATTGACAGTCATTATCCCCGATGTACGGACTAGAAAGTGAAGAACTCTCTGTTTCCCTTTCCTAATTTGCTTCTATTATTAAATGTTACCCTCACCTCTTCTCTTATTCTGCCATATTAATCTGCACACTTTCACATGTGTGATTATGTTCATTGCGTGTGTGTGTGTGTGTGTGGGGCGCGCGGATGCAAATGAAAAGGGGAGCGGGGAGGAATGGTTTCTTGAGTCTTAAAGGAATGAGACGTATTGCAAGTGCTGTGCTCTTTAAATTGTAGGCAGAAAAAAGTGAACAAATGCAGCTGTTCAAGTGATTAGTATCAGCTGTCTCCCGGGGCCGATCGAGGATAGTGATATATACAGGAGAAAAAGATTTCAGGTTCACCTGATTATCAATTTACCAATTCCTAGAGGAAGGTTTTGGATAAATGGAAGAAAAAACTAAATTATCCAATTTGAAAAGGATGGTCTGATATTCACTCATGCTGCACTAAGAAGAAAGATTGAAAAAAACCCTTTGACAAATAACGTTTGTTTTGGATTGTTTACAGAGAGAATTGCAACATGATGATGAATATGCAATGAGGCAAAGAAGAGAACATACACAAGAAGTAGTAGCCTTATTCTGCAATTCTACCCCACACCCAGAAGTAAAAAAGCTGACAAAAAAGGATTTGTTTTGCTCACAACTATTCCAAAACCAGAGGTTAAGAAATGTTTTAACTGTATCAGACCTATGTACAAGAGAAAAATCTATGGCACGCACACCTGTAAATGAAAAAAAGCTTCTGTTCAAGCCTCTCTAATTAATATTTCCTCTAAATTGAGGCTCCATGTACCAATGCAAGCTAAACATATCCATAAGATGCTGTGATTCTCTGCATATCTTTCGGACATATATCAGGATTCTGTAAAGGTTCTTGTTCCTGCTGGTTATCAGGCCACATACCACTTGGATTTTCTGTTAGGAGATGTGTTTCTGTTTTTATTTCATTGTACAAGGATTGCTGATTTTGATTTTGCAAAGCAGCAGCCATGAGCAATGGATTTTGAAGATATTCAGGCCACCTGATGTCCTCCTGTTGGCTTCCAATCAAGTGGTTCTGTGCCTCCTTTTCTGTTGAGCTACAGTCTCCTAATCCCCAAGAAAAGATGGTGTTCTCAAAGAAGGAGCTGTTGCTTTGCAGCTCAGTACTGCCATTGCTTCCAGTACTGCTGTTACTATTGTTGCTGGGAGCACCGGTTTCCCACGGCCGATAACTGTTGGTTGTAAAAGAGGGCAATGAAGGATTATCTGGTGGAACAGTAATGGAAGGCTTGTAGCCCATAGAAGAAGAAAGAAATGAACTTGGTACAGCTGGTGGAGGAATGGAGGGTATCATAGTCGAAGAGAATTCACAATTCATGCCAAAAGCTTTACTGGTTTGGCTCAACCAAAGAGAAGGAATTGAGTTCGTCGCGAGCCTGGCATTGGATCCATAATTCAATTGCTGAAGAGGGAAATGTCCCACAAAACCCGAGGGCGCGCAATTACTCGTGGAGCCTTCATGGAGGAAAGCTGTAAACCTATCCAAGAAAAAGTCCTTGTTGCTTGTTGGTGTCATCAAATTATTGTTACCATGGTCATTGGTGTTGTTGTTGTTGTCATTCATGGCCTTGAAGCTGGAAGTACTTTCCCTCTCCAATTGATTGCCATGAGGAGAAATTGAAGAAGATCTGTTTTCTTGTAAATTTGCTCCTGATGGCTTAGAATGATCAGCTTTGAGGAGGTTGAGTTCAGTATTGGATACTGCAGAGGCTTTATCTTGGTTTCTACTGGCAGCTGGATTCTTGTCTTCTCCATCTTCAACCTCAGAAAGTGGTTTATGGGTGACAGGGTCAATGCCTCTCTGCTTAAGTTTTTTCTTTAAGCAAGAGTTCCACAGATTCTTTATTTCATTGTCAGTCCTTCCAGGCAACTGCGCCGCAATCTGAGACCACCTGAGGATTCATATAAACAAGCTCAACAGTATCAGCTTCCATGAGAAAAAAGAAGATATTCAAAATGAGGGGCAACTAATAATGGGAAGTGAGAATACCTGTTTCCTAGAACCGCATGAAGTTCAATTATGAGGTTCTCTTCCAGAAGTGAGAATGTGCCTCTCTTCAAATCAGGCCTCAAGTAATTAATCCATCTTAGCCTGCAGCTCTTGCCACACCTTTGCAAACCTGAAGAACTCAATACAAATCTGATTAATGCCCACCAACAGGGCACTCTTTTTTTTACTGAACATTGCAAAAACACACTTTAGTTTCAAAGGATACCGTAAACAAAGTGATGAAGAAACTGAAGTTGTTCTTACCAGCTTGCTTTGGGACAGAACTCCAACAACCATGACCATACTTAGTAATATGACTTAAAAGTTTCTCATCTTCCTCAGGTGACCACAGGCCTTTCCGTAGCTTCTGCTTGTAGCAACAAGAGTGCCTCCCCATTTAGAGAAAGACTCCCCTGCAATGAGGGAAAGATAGCTTTCCTAGAACAGCTATTTTTGTTGAATCCTAGGTGAAGTGTCAGCAATGAACACAGATGTCTGTGAAATGGATTTGTAAGGAGCGCTTTAGTAGAAAAGATGTAACCAGAGAGAGAGAGAGAGAGAGAGAGGCCAGGAAAAATGAAGCATCAGCGGAGAAAGGGAATTGAGTTAATATAAGGGGTAGCCTTCAAGAGAGATAAGTCACCATCAATAAGGTGTTAAAGTCACCTCTCCATTTCTCTCTGCTCCCTTAATATTATTTTCATTTTCTTTTTTTGATGATTATGTATTTCATTTTGTTGTCAGGAAGTGGAAATGAATTACCAGTACAGCTTGAGTTGCATACATACGTCTAATCAGAGGGGGCCTCAAAAATAATGTCTTTTGCAAAAATGGTGGGGCATCTCATTGATTGTATTATATGTTTTGGACGAAATTTAAACAATGGTTGATAATAACCTATGCTTGTAACTTAAGTAAGTTCAATGCCAACGGACGGAAGTTCGCAAGCTGTTCAAGATCTCAGTGAATGCTCATACATAGTCCTTCCAATAGAGGTAAAAAGGATAAATTTCCTGTGATGATTGTCAATTAATATTCTTTGTTTTATGATTCTTCCAAGGACATATGATGCAGGAAAAAAAAAGGCTAAAGATAAGGGGGCATATTGGACAATTAGCATAGAAAGTTAAAACAATAGGTGAATGGGCCCTTTAGTAAAAAGTTTTGGTAAAATAGTACACTTTTAAATGTTACGATTCAAAACCGTGATATTTAATTAATGTTACGGTTTAAAAATACAAAAATCAATTGATATTGCATTTCAGAACTGTGACATCAATTAAATTCTGGTAGCCTCCCAACCTTTCCACGAAAATCCAGCAATAATTTCAACTGCTGCCTAACTAGCTCGCTTCAATAAAATAACAACACATATATTGGATTGTTATTAAATACTCTACTACTGCACTACCTAGCATTACAAATATGTTTGTGTATACCATATTCATGCTCTATTGTATGAAATCATCAAGCATAGTTGATAACATTATTAGCTGATTCCAACCAATCCACTCAAAATCTTTATTTTAGAAACTTATCCAAAATTTAACGCAACACATAATTTATTGAAATAATTAATTCATAATAAATTTAATTTATTTTCATGTTTAATTATAATTGATGGTATTCATAGCTAATTCATCATTAATTCAACAAACCCTAAATTCAACGTAAACCCTAAACAATGATTTCATTTCAATTAAATCAAACACAAATTCATAATAATAATATAGTATGTTTACCTCACTTGTGGGACTAGAAAAGGGGTTGGGGTGGCGGCGGCGGCAACAACAATAACAGAAGTGGATTTTGAAAAGAAGAACGTCTTAGAATGCTTGTAGACTAAAATAAGTTCAACTTATGGGTGTTTAAGGGGAAAAGTGATTGGTGGGTTTTTTCAGAGAGAGAAAGGTAATGAACGATGATTTTTAGAGAGAGGGGTTTTGCATGTCTGTATTCTTCGATATGGAAGTGGGTTTAAATTTCATGACATGTCGTGTTTCTAAAGTGTGACATGTTAAGTTGTCACACTTTTTAAGCTCGACATGTTTAATTGCCGCTGTTTTGAAGCATGACAACTATCTTGTTGCTCTTGCAAATAGAAATATTTAGTAAATATCACGCTTCAGGAGCGCGAAAGGTTAAAGTGTGCTATTTTACTAAAATGTTCTTAAATAGACCAATTTTGTTTTTTTAAAAAAAAAAAACTAAAGATAGGTTATATAGCTAATGCTTATTGTCTGAGCTAAATAGCAGGAAAAAAAACTTTATAAATTATCATAATATGAAAGTTGTTACTTTATATTGTAGTAATATCTTTAAAAAAAATTAAAAAAAAAAGGTAATGCATAAAGAATTTATTGTGCTCTTATGCACATATTACTATTTACCGCAATAATATAATTATTATCTTATCCTTTAAAAAAAATCAACGGCCTCGGTGTTCGGTTAGAATGGTCTTTTTCTAAGGGTCACTTAGTCATTATAAAATTGATTATGGACAATTCCGTCTTTTTACCTTTCAAATGCATAATGTAATGCCTATATTTGTCTAAAAAACAACATTGTTTAAAAGGTTGAATGAGGGAAACTTGACCTTTTTATATTTTAAAGTCACAATGTAAAGATTATTTTACCCTAAAAAAAAATAATAATAATATTAAACTTGTTTTTTATTTAATAAACAAGTTGGTATGGCGTGATTTGGTCTTTTGATCAATATAAATATTATTAAAAAAAACTTGTTGGCACTTGTGAGTGGGTGACGAGTGTTTTGTCATCCCATCTCCAAACATAGCATTCTGCTACGACGTTGAAAGTGCCTCACCATCCTCTTTCTGTTAGTGCAGTGTATGTGCACGATGACGTGGTGGGCGGGCTCCGAAGATCTTTTTTCTTCTCCTTTTTTTTTCCTCTATCCTCTTGCCAGAATATAAAACGTGTCATTTAATTTGTTTTTTTGTTTCCAATTCGATTCTCATTATTTTGATTGTTATTTGTTTTGTGTTTTTAACTCATTTTTATTGTTTTTTTTACAATTTCACCCCTCGTTATTTAATAAACAAGTTGGTATGGCGTGATTTGGTCTTTTGATCAATATAAATATTATTAAAAAAAACTTGTTGGCACTTGTGAGTGGGTGACGAGTGTTTTGTCATCCCATCTCCAAACATAGCATTCTGCTACGACGTTGAAAGTGCCTCACCATCCTCTTTCTGTTAGTGCAATGTATGTGCACGATGACGTGGTGGGCGGGCTCCGATGATCTTTTTTCTTCTTCCTTTTTTTTCCTCTATCCTCTTGCCAGAATATAAAACGTGTCATTTAATTTTTTTTTTTTGTTTCCAATTCGATTCTCATTATTTTGATTGTTATTTGTTTTGTGTTTTTAACTCATTTTTATTGTTTTTTTTTTACAATTTCACCCCTCGTTATTTGGTTTCATTTAATGTTTATATCAAATTGGTCATCATTCTTTTGATTGTCGTTTGAATTTTGTTTTCAATATCATCCTTTAACATTTGATTTTGAGTTATTATTATATTAAATTTAGTTTTTATTCTTTTAATTGTTATTTTTTTTGTTTTAGATCTTTTTTTATTGTATTTTTTTTTCAATTTCATCGCTTACTATTTTGATGATTTGAAATATTCCTTTGTTAATTTTTAGGGTTTACCTTCTATGGGATTAGTTTCAAGCTCATGACTAAGGTCATGAATTTTTAAGATTAACATGGGTTTACTTTGTTTTTTTGGTCCTTTTTTATTTTATTTTTTCAATTTCATCCTTCAATGGTCGATTTATTAGAAACTGGTCTTCATGCTTCTTCTTTTTATTTCCTTTCAATGGGGTTATCTCAATCATATGCCTATAGTCATGAGGCTAGTGGGTTAACTCGGGTTGACTTGGATTTTTTTTAATTATTTTTTTTCCAGTTTTGCTCTTCAACATTTTTATTATTTAATAATTGAGCTTCATAGTTTTACTAATTTTTTTTAAAGGGTTACCCGGTATCATAACTTAGTCATAGATTTGACATGCTAACATGGATAGGCTCAAATCGGTTGTCAATTTTCTTTGTTAGTTTATTTATCATCGTTGCATTTTATTAATCATATTATTCGAATTAGTTGAGTTTATTAAACATAATTAAGTCAATGACCCACTTTTTTAGGAACATTTGTGTTGCCTTAACATTTTTTTTATGTTAAAAAAATTTGAGCTAGCCTGCAGCATAGAGTGAGCCTCATATCTAGTACTAACTAAAACACTAGATCTTTATAGAAAGATGATTTCTGAGTCTTGGTCCACTATAAAACCAGTTAGCTTATAAAAAAGATAATTTAAAAAACCGCATCCTAATTACATGTCCCTTGATCAATTAAGTAATCTTAATACTATAAATATTTCCTAGGTCAGAAGAAACTCATCGTTTAATTGAAACCGTTCTTGTCTCGATCTTATAAATGCTTAATCAAGACTCCCCAACCCCTTTTCTTTCTTTGCATCAAGTATATAACAATTCTAGATATCTACTTTAGTCATTTCATGTTAAATTTTGCATAAGAAACATTAACGACAACTTATTTCTTTTTCATTAACTTCTAGAGCAATGAATTGCAAACCTTAAACTTGCTCCTTCAACATATGTTTTATCCATATAATCATTTTATCAAGCACCTTATGATTATATAAAACTTGTAATGAAAAGATCAACTTAGTCTAAATCAACAAGGGTATTTTTGTTATTTTTTATTGTGAACATTTCGGGAGTATTTAAGAACGTGGGTGCAAACGACATTCCCAAAACTTTTGATTTTTTTTTTTTGCTTAAAATGAAAAAAAAAATTTTCATATTGTTTTGATGTGCTGATGTCAAAAATAATTTTTAAAAAATGAAAAAACTTCATTTTGATGTATTTCTAAGCGAAAAGCATTTTGAACCGCCACCGCTATCACAATCCCAAACAAACCTGCATGTTCTCTTTACACTCAATTTTCTAGCTTGTCAATGAGAACATCATTGATGATATCATCTCTACTATTAGTGTTATTGTTAATGACATAACTAATATCATAACCATTATTAAAATAAACATCATAAATTGATAGATAATCTCAATCCACATCTATTTCATCATAGAAGAGTGAAGTATTCTATGATGATATGATTACTATTTGGTATAATTATATCAGATCATATAGAAATGTTTCGTATTTCCTCTCTTATTCAAATCCACCTCCTGTCATATATAGTTATTAAATTATTTTAACATGAGTTTATCAAAATCATCAAAATATAACTGAAAAGGCATAAAAAGAGAAAAAAAATAAAAAAAATTATATCTCAAATGCATTATTAACCCCCCCCCCAATTAAATAAAAAAATATTTACATGTTAAAGAAGCCTGGATGATCCATGAGTGTTTAGTCTAATGGATTAATATTGAAGATTATAAATTTATGAAAAGAGTTAGAGAAAGGAAATAAAATCTTGGGATATTAAATTAAGCCCTGCCCCATGATATTTCAGAGAACAAAAAACAAGATAAATTGCAAAAGAATTATTTACTGTGTAATCCTTTCAAGCCACACTATCAGAAATGTTTTTGTGCCTAAAGAAAGAATGAATGGGACCGTGTGTACTATTCCTTCGCTTGTGCATAATAACAACTCTAGTTTCTCAAAGAAACAGGTTTCCTGTCACTTCTTTATTCTGAGCTTTTTGGGGCAATTCTTCCGAATCATGATCACCTACAAAAGTTTCATCATTACGTCGAAAGAACAAGTTGTTTCCGTCATTTTCTAAAAAAAAATAATAAAAAAAAATTATCTTGCCATTTCTGATGAAATCCATTTAATATGCTTGCTAGTAACGTGTTAGATTATTTGTTAAAGTATTTATTATTTGAAAATTTATGAAAATAATATTTTTATATTTTTAAAATTTATTTTTAATATTAACGTAATACCAACGTTACTTAGGGTTGATATTTTAATGTAATAAATATTTTTTTATTTTATTTGGCCTCACGTGTGAAGATAGGGATCCCTTGTCGACACGGCTACCCACCAATGTTTCTAATTTCTGCTGAATGAAATTTAAAGTGATGCAGCCAAATATCAGTGCATAAAATTGATTGACAATTAATGAGTACGTAGTGGTTGTATTTTACCATTCCTGTACAGATAGTATTGTTCTCTGTCAAGATGAATATCCATCTGTAGTTATTTTTCTGGATCATTTGTGGACATACAAATTGAAGAAATTTCTTGACACTGACCAATTTTCTTGTTGCTGTGATGCCTACTAGTCAAAACGAATCTTTAATGTCGCCGGAGGATAGGTCAACTCATCACCCGCTCACACCATTAATCTTCTAGCTAATTAATCATTAAGAAAGCCACCGCCACTAGCTCACAGATGCCACACCAACACCACCAGGCCCACCACCGGCTATATAGTTTTGCCCGCCACCGCCAACCCCACCAGCAAACAAGGCCGCTGCGTGGTTTTAATCTCCGTGTTCTTTTTAATACATATTTAACCAGATAAAAATTAAAACAAAAATCTCATTTACACTACTGAGGGTGGTTTCATTATATATATGAGCCATGGCGGAAGGCAGTCTGCTGCATTTTACTTCCATCATGATCATATGGGACTAATGAACCATTTATTCTGTAACCAATTTGAAGTACTCTTACACTTCCTTTATTTACAGCCTCTGCTGTATGGTGAACAGTATAACCCGCTGCACAGTTTCATGGCGGAGAGAAATGACGAAGGTTTGAGCTTTTGGGCCATATAAAAACGACGTTCAATCCATCAGGATGGATAATTCAAGCTTGAAAACGTTAATAAAGCTTTACTCCCTGTAAGACGAAGTCATTTTGAACGAGAAACCCATTTATAATTAAAAAAGTCCTAATGACTTGGCGATTAAAAGAACTACACTCTAAGTTAAAAAAATTTCATGTAAAAAACAAGCTCAAGTGATGATAATCGTTTTAAAAAATAAAAAAAAATTGAGATCCGAATCATTAATTCAAATAGGTTTAATAAACTTTATTAACTTAATAATATGATTATAAAAAAATACCAACAATAATAATAAAAAAACAATGACTAATAAAAAAAAATTCTGAAACACAGTTACCGTTAAATCAAATATTGAAATGATGAATTTAAAAAATCATTTTTAAAAAAGAAAAAAGAAAAACTTGACTCTAATTACTATGTCAAACTCATAGTTTTATTGTGAGGATGGGATAACATCGGATAAAAAAATTTAATAAAACAATGGAGGTCAACTCCCAAGCAAATAAAATAATGAAACACAAAACTTAAACAAAATCAATAAAAAAAACATAACAAAAAACTTTGAGTCAACTCAGGTTAACTTGACTACCTCGTCACCCGAGATATGAGATCAGAATAATTACATGGAAAGGAAAGTGGCAAAACTCACGAAGATGATGGTCTAATAATATAATATCCATGGATGAAATTGGAGAAAAAAATAAATTTTAAAAAAACAACCTTAAAAAAAAGACTAAAGTCAAACCAGCCTAATCTTCAAAATCTATAACTTGGGTCATGAGATCGGATTACCCTATAGAAGACAAACCTAAAAAAATCACAAAGCAAAATTCCTAATCATCTAAAATTAAAAAAAAAATAGTAATAAAAAAATAAGAACCAAATTTGGTATAAATATTAAATAAAATAAAAGAATGAAGGGAAAAATCATAAAAAAAATCAAGAAAATGATAAATAAAAACATAAAAAATAGCAATTAAAAAAATGATGATCAAATATGATAGATGAAGAAATTGAAGGAGGATGAGATTGAGATACAATTATAGTTTTATAAATTATTTCAAATAAAAAAAATAGTCATCAAAAGAATATTGGCTAAATATGAAGAAAAAAACAATTTGAAGGGCTGGTTTGAAAAAATAGAGGGTTTGGCATGGAATTAAATAGAGAGAAAAGAAGGGGAAAAAAAGCCATCGGCACCAAACCGGATGTCAATTGATTACACTTGCCACCCAATCATAGACGAGACACTGAGGAGATTCCAATGACACCCTGAAATCAATCATTCAACCACCGGGCAATATCGCACGCAACACTTGAACCCTGCAAGCACGCGTTAACGTGTGCATTGCACGCATCAACCATATTTCTTTGTAATATTTATATTTATTAAATTACTAAATCACCCCTTAATACACGTGATAATAAAAAAAACATGATAAAAAGATGAAAAAAAAAACCCTAACAATATGTTTAGTATTTTTTTTTTTTTTGGCTTCCAAGAGTAAGTTAATCATTTAACTATTTTGAAAAAGGTAAAAAGACTATGAAGCCTCTGAATGCTAGGCTAATTTTTATTGTTTTTTATGTTTAATTAAATCTTTTTACTGTGCTAAAAAAATAAAAAGACTAATTTAATCCTGATAAATTTGATAATGTCAAATGAACCCTGTGAAAAGATTATTTTACTCCTGAATTTGCATTCATTGGCTTGTACCGTGGAGAACAAATACATTATTATATTGTAGCAATTCATAATGCAACGGACCACCCTCAGTTATCTCATTAATTAAATCTGTACAATATTTATTAAACTTTTTTCAATCAATGGCATGCTTGTCAAATAACCCAGTTAAATAAAAATGGCAAATTAGAGGATGAAATTAAATAAAGCCATCCAACCATTTGTTATCTAAAATGCAAAAAATAAAATTTAGTTTAACTTGATAGATTTGCATGAACATAAAATAAATATCTTTACTGAGTAAATTCATAAACTTAGCATTGAAATACTAACTTAAAAACATATAATTATCTTTAACATCTTAATATATATTTAAAAGAAAATAATATTTTAAACAAATGGTTAAGTATACTTACTTCAAAAAGAGATGTAGATTATGTTGATGTTAATGATTGTATCTTTTATCATTAAGAATTTATTGCTTCTTTCTTTGTATAAATGGATGGAATGCAATCCACCTCTTAAAATATCAACAATATTATCTTAATTAGATGCACTATTAATTAAGATTCATGAACTTTAAAAACATACTAAATAAAATCTCTCTACAAAAAAAACTTGAATTTGAGCTCTAAAATGACAGAATAAAAAAAACCAAAAATATCAAAGAAAATAAAGGAGAATAAGGCATAAGAGCTACTACTTGGTGTGCAAAACACCTCACTTTTAATATTTTTTTTATACTGATGTTTGAAATTGAACTATTGCAAAACTAATTATGTTAATTACTATAATTAATTCTCGTCATATAGTTCTTTCTGAGAATAAAATGTATTTTACAATAAACTCAAACTTAAGTCAAGGCCCTAAGCAAACCGTGTGAGCATGCCTATATGGTTGAAACTCAAAGCTCACTTAGCTTAGGGCCTCCCATTTAAAAGCTTTGGTAAATCAAGATATTAAAATCATTAAGAGTGAAGCTCACCCTTATTACACTGCATGTAACACCATTTTTATTATTGAAATAGAAATGAAATAATTATTTTTTAATGCTGTTGAGAATACCAAATAAATTAGTTTTCTATTTGAACCTAAATCTTGTAATCTCATGTCAAATAGGTAAAGTTACCATCATGACATTTTTTTCATATTTAAAGGTTCAAATCCCATTCTCCTCGATGAATAACAAACAAGCTGTCTAGTTAAACCTTCAATGAACAAATCCAAAATATTTTTCTTTGACTTTACATAGTCAATGTAAGTAATTCCATTTAAGAGCATGTCTTTAATATCATTATATCTATGATGTATCTATCTAGACTTGCCATTATAATTGCATAACTCATTGTCAAATATTTAAGTACTCTATTTATTTCTTTCCAAGTATGCAACATTTGGTTTTGTGTAGTTCATAACATACCCCAAGCTCCTAATTATCCAATAACATTCTAGTTGGTGTACTCTTTCTCTTTGTTTTAATTTGGACCTATATGCATTTATGTCCACTGGTGTTTTAATAATGTTACTTTCACCTTTAAAAAATTTATTGAGAGTTTTCTTCATATAATGAGATTGAAATAATACAAATCCAGTAGATTCTCCTGTAATTCTTATTCTTAGTATGACACTTGCAACACCTAAATTTTTTATGTCAAACTTATCAATCAATATTTTATTGGTAGATTTAATCATGTAATCATTGATGCTCAAAATTAGCATGTCGTATATATAGACATAAAAGAACATAACCTTTATTTGTGTTTTTTTCATAAACATATTTATTACCTTACTTTATTTTAATCTTATTTTGCAACATGACCTTGTCAAATTTTTCATTTTATTATTTAATTGTTTGTTTCAAACTATATAATGATTTAATAAGCTTACAAACTTTCTTTCATTACCCTTTAACAACAAACCTCTGGAGTTGTACAATATAAACCTCTTTATTAAGGTCACCACTTAAGAAAGACATTTTTACATCTATTTGATTTATTTTAAGTTTGTTAGTGGTTATGATGGCTATTAACATTTGTATAAAAGTTATTTTTGACATGATGAATATATGTCAAAATAGTAAAAAAAAAAAAAGAAATTGTTTGAATCCTTTAACAAGTCTTTTTTTTATATTTATCAATAATTCCATCAATTTTTATCTTTTTATTTTTAAGCTCCACGTATGACCTAATGGTCTACTTTTGGTTAGGAGATTAACTAATTTCCATGTATAATTGTGTATAATGGATTCAATTTCACTATTGACTGTGTTTTTTAAATATAAAGGTTTAGGACATAACATTATCTTAGAGTAGTTTCGACGTTTACTTTCTAACAAGTATATTAGAAAATCCATACTAAATATTTTAGTTATTTTTTCCTCATGCTCCTTCTTGACATAACTTCATCATCTTTTATTTGATGAAGACTACTCAAGCATTTTTTTCTCTTAAATGAACAAATTTCTTTTGCTTTTTTAAATGAAAAAAAATTAAAATGTAACATTCTTTGATTCTATTATTGTACTATGATGAATATCATTAATATTTGATTTATAAACAAGAAATCAATATGCACTATTATTATAAATATATCCTATAAAAACATAATCCACGTATTTAGGTCTTATCTTAACCTTTTAGGATTAGGTATTGTCACTTTTGCAAGACGCCCTTATATTTTGAAGCATTTATAGGAAAGTCTTTTACATTTTCAAAATTTATATATTGAAGACTCTATTTTTAATGGAATACTTTATTAAGTAGATAATTGACAATTAAAATTATCTCCCTTACAAGTTCTGAGATGCTCCTGAACTTACCAACATGGCATTCATCATTTCTTTTAATATTAAATTTTAGGTATAATAGTATCTTATATAATCATCTATAAAAATAATATAATACTTTTTCTCACCTTTAATTTGCATAAATTTTAAATCATCAATGTTAGAGTGAATTAAATCTTTATGAATTTGGAACCTAGACAAATTTTATATTTATGATTTTTTTTCAAAAACTTTAATTGGTAATAATTCAAGATTAATTAATTTTTGTATAAAATTATAATTCATGTATCCTAACCTACCATGCTACATATCATAAAACTCAAAAAAGTAAGATGAAAAGGTATTATTATTATTATTATTATTATTATTATTATTCATCTCATTCTTTGTCACAATGGTTATTATACTCATTTTGAAAAGATCATCTTAAATATACACATTTCTTACAAACATTCCAATTTTAATAAGTACAAATTTATCATATTAAAAGACAATATTAAAACTATTTTTACTCAATAATGAGTCATATACTAAGTTCTTCCTATTGCCAACAACATGGAGCACATTATTAAGGTTGAGAAGCTTTTTGAAATTCATATCTAGCATGACATTCCTAACATCTAGTACCTTTGATGTTGATAAATTCTCCATGTTTAGTTGTCCATCATCCATATATTTATAATTGGAAAACATATATGTCTTGTTGCACTATTATCAACCCATCATTTCTCAAAGATGTTGATAAAGTTGTTTCGGAGACAACCACGAGCAAGTTCATCTCTAACACTTCATTTCTAAGGTTATTAATATCAGTGACATTGACTTAAGCAATCCTTCCTCTTTTAGGGTTGTCATTATAAGCCTTATTCTATGATCATTTGTTTGGCGTCTAGTCTTATTATAGATGAAGCATTTGTCATTAAATTTCTTGGTAATTCAGTTTCCTTTCACAACAAGCTTTTTTATTATTATTATGGGTATTTACCACTTGTTTAACTATATTTTCTTAGGGGGTCATATTGGAAGAGTTGGGTTTTTTTTATAACTAATTGCCTCTTTTATCTTGTACCGTAAAATAAGAAATTTAACTTTAATCTCCTTACACTTATACTTAAGGTAATTTTTAAAGACTTTCTAAGATGGTGACAAGTTTTTTAATAATTGTAGCCACTTAGAAGGATTCACTCAGAACAATCCTTTTATCTTAAATATCATGTAAGATGAGTTAGAACTTTTTAACTTGATTTATCACAGTCCTTGAATTGACCATCTTGAAGTCCATAAATTTTCCAACTATAAAGCTTTGCATATGAACATCTTTGGCTTTGTACTTTCTATCCAAAGCCTCTCATAATGTCTTTGTGCTCTTAATTAAACTATAAACATCATATAATATGTTGTCCGATCCATTCAAGATGTATTTCTTGCACATAAAATTGATAAGATTCTAAGCATCCATAACTTTCATAATAGTGGGATCAAATTCATCATTTGAAAACTTTGATGCTTCTTCAATAACAAATTTTGTTAAGTCCAAGGTGGTTAGATTGAACAATATCTTAAGTTGTCACGTCTTATTTTCAACTCATTAAACTTTTTAGGTTTCTCACCTTGCACCATAAAATATGATGGTGGAATCCTCCCTACCAAAGTAATACTTGTTTAAACAATATTTGTTGTAATAACCATTTCTTAACTTGAACTCATTATAAGATTTATATAATAATATCCAAATATTTATAATTAGAATTTTTGGCTTTTCATATGTAGGTAGCAAGTAAATAAAATAACAAAAAAATTAAACATGGTTATTGAACTAAACAATTTAATTCAAATATAAGTTTAAGATCTAGGGATTTGCGATTTCTATAAAAGATTTAATTCAAATTATAACATATAAATTAAATTTCATTGAAATAATAAACTAGAGGAACTTAACCTTGTAAAACAAAGTTACTAGCAAGCATATAAACATATACAAAAATTAAATTAAACAAATAGATAAAGCTTTAAGATTGTTATCTGCAATGCAAAAGATAAAGTTTAGTTTAACTTTATGGATTTATATAAATATAAAAAAAGTATCTTTACTTTGTTAATTTGTAAACTTAACATTGAATTACTAACAACTTAAGAACATATAATAGCCTTAAGGTCTTAAACATACATTTTAAAGAAAACAATATTTTAAATAAATCTTCAGTATACTTACTTGTTAGAGTACTCAAAATACAAAATGAGATATATATTACGATAGTGCCAAGGATTGTATCATTTATCCTTAAAGTTTTATTTCTCGTCGCTTGGTGCAAATAGATTTAATGTAATTAGTCTTCCAAGATACCAACAATATCACCTTATTAGTTGCACTATTAATTAAGATCCATGAACTTATGAAAATAGATTTAAAATTATCTTTGTGAAAAACTTGAACCTAAGCTCCAGAATGAA
>Ga0325411_1001473_pt1 | contig 26261 bp, 22 predicted proteins | sample PopdelMetagenome_13_FD_206181 | JGI IMG/M metagenome (GOLD analysis project Ga0325411, IMG submission 206181) | Populus deltoides microbial communities from Bellville, Georgia, United States - Xylem-PdIQD-R4 | ecosystem: Host-associated > Plants > Phyllosphere > Stem > Wood/Secondary xylem... | reverse complement strand
CATACTCTAAGTTGTGCTATATTAAATTTTTATATTTTAGCACAAGAGTATATAATCTCATATTTATTACACTCACACACTTTCAATCATCTTAAGTGCTATTAGTGAGCTATAGATATTATACTTTTCAATTGTACAATCTACTATTTGAGAAAATTATTTTTGTTATAAATAAATTATAATTATAAACACCTGAGAGTTTGGATAAACTCTTAGCATTGGTGAGATATTGTCACAAAAAATAAAAAATCTTAAGGAGAGAATATCTTCAAGTGGTGTAATTGTTTGATGTAAATTCATCAAGGGTATTGTATCTTTTACTTGGATTAGTAAAAGAGTATTATACTCAAGTATAGTTGATACTTGAGGTATAGATGTAAGTTTGCCTTCACATTAAAAATTGAGTTTGCAATCTTTTTTTCCCTGTCTCTTTATTTTAAATATTTTAATTATATTATTAATTATTGTATTTATTTTTTTTATTTCGCATAATTAGTTAACGCCTAATTCAACCCCACTAATTCAAATCATTGTAATAACTGCAAGGTAAGTGAGCCTTGATATCAAGTTCTTTAACACCAAACTGTAGAACAAGTACAATCAAAGATTGCAATGCGAGAAGAAATCCCAGATGTACAGTAGAAAGTCAGAGATAGTCTCAGCCTTTGTATGCTTGAGTTCTGATGGCATTGTCGAACCAGCGAATTATGCACGAAATTGAGGAATTTTTCCCTCTTTTCAACTGTTTCAGAATACAAATCAACGTTAGGAAGCCCGAACCAAGATTCTTCAAAATCCCATACGTGGAATGAAGTCGAAATGCGATGCCATTCTTGGACAAGATACTGATACGAACCACATCTATCGTGGGCAGAAACGAAACAGTCTGATGAATAATGTGGTCGGGCAATTGATAAATCCTGTTAGAGGCATTAACCTTCACGTCCATTGCGTTGATATCTCTTTGACGTCTTTTGTTTTCACACCAAATTCCCTGATCCACCTAGTTTGCCTTTTATTTTGCTTTGAACACAGTATTTTACTGTAGAGAACACGTGAACAAGGATGTTGAATTTCAAATTCACAAGATTTCTCACATACAAAGTTGAGATTCAACGGAGTAAAAAGAGAACAAATAAAACCCCCTTTCTTTTACAGTAACACCAATAAGTGATGGCTCACTGGTAAGAACTTGGGATCAAGAGATTTGTTCTTTTTGTGGTCTCAGGTTCGAACCCTGTGATTGCTCATATAATGGCTACTGAAGGTTTACATGGTCGTTAACTTCAGGGCTCATAGAATTAGTCGAGTTGAGCGTAAGCTGGCCCGGACATCAACATTAAACTAAAAAAACTAAAAAAAAAAATCAACTCCATTGATAAAGCACTGTGAATAACAAATTCATGACGTACAATAAAGAAGATGATAAAGAAAGTATAATTGAAAAGGAGAGAAGAAAATAGGAATTGAATAACTTCAGGGTATAGGGTTTCACGGTGCCCGCTGGAAGACATGTAAATAGGATATGTTATTAACCGATCTGAATCTATTTAAAAGGAATACCCAGGTCTGGAAATGGAAATGATTTATATTCCCTGAAACAGTAGGAACCCTAAAATTGTTACAAGCCCCTTCTTGTTCAGCCCAGATATTAAAAATGGCAAGCCCCGATAGAATGTTGGTGCGGCCCAGATAATAAAAAGGGGATTTAGTTTGAATCCAAAAGACACAAGAACAGAACATCTTTTTCATTACAATTATTTGATCAGTTAAATTAGTTATTAAAATCAAAATACGGGAACTCGTGTTCATAAAAAACAAACGTGGGTCTGCTGCAGGAGGTGCTGGAAACAGTAGGCGCTTACAATATGGAGATGGAGGAAATACAAAAAGAAGGGATTGCATTTACAAACTACTCTCATGGCTTCTCGAGTTTCTTCACTCTGAAACTTAGGAGGCTGTATTCAGAGGCATATATATAGCTGTAACTATATAGCTTGTCGGCAATACGCCGTGGACCGGATAAATTTTTTCTTTAACATAAAAAAATTGTTAAGGCGAGATTAATGTTTTTAAATGAACAAGAAAAATATGAGATTTAAATTATTGACTTAATCATATTTAATAAACCCAATGAATTTAATAATATGATTTTAAAAATAACATAGTATATAACACAATTTTACTAGAAAAGTGTTGAAGATTATTTAGAGATGAGAGGTAAACCTCTTACCATTGATTGACTATGAGAAGTACCAACCACAATCTTATAAAGAAAAAATTTTAGACCAATAAATTAATCTTAGACAAGAAAAAAAATCTGTTTATGAGTATATAACACAATTTAATAATTACAAGATAAGATGTGCCATAAAAGAGGATGAAGTCATGATTTTGCTTAAGTTTTGTGAAGGTTTGAATGATGATTTTAGAAAAGAGATCATGCTCATAGATGTTTTCACTCTTGACCAAGCCAATAATATAGTGCAAGATTATGAGTTGCTTACAAAGAGTCAATGGAAAAAACATCAGGATCCTTGTAGTACCTTTTTTAGGTCTTATTTAAGAAGTCTTTGTTAGGTGCTTCACCCCCTCGATATAGTTATAGTAGTGCCCAACTTTATAGAGAAAATAAGCACAAATGAGTCGTTAATGAAATATCTAAGATGAGTTCAAAGATTAAGTGGGTTAAATGTCAAGGTTTCAGTCACATCTTCATCAATTGTACCTCTAAATCCTTAGTCATCCAAGAATATAAGTACATAAGTAAAGAGAAAGATTATAATAATCAAGTGTATAAGCCTAATCTTGATAATTTTAGTGACCTAGATAAAGAGGATGTGCAAGAAAAAAGATTTAACACAATAAGTTCAAATGAGTCTAAGATGAAGGTCAACAAAGAGTATGGTGTTTCTGTGTTAGTTATAGAGAAAAATTTAAAAGACTCTCTAATGAAATCGTCTGAAGCGGTAAGCGTAGTGTTAGAATATTTTCTAGATATTTATCCATCTAAGCTCCCTAATACCTTATCTCTTATGCTTGAAAATCATAATATAATAGATTTTAAGCGACATGTTGAGCTTCCTAATCTTGTACCCCATACGCGTGATGAGAAAAATGAATATAATCTTAAGTTATTAGGTTGTGTTCAAACCATATCTACTCAGGTTTTGAATAGTGTTTGTCTCATTTCATACCCTTAATTATATAGTATTTATAGCTACAAACCTAAGAAGTGTATATGTATTTTTCCTATCTTTCCTGATGTTAGGATGTTTGAGTCAGTTGAGCCATTTATACGTAGACTTCATAATTTACAAGTTGAGATCATAGAACAGATTTAAGCAAGTAATAAAGAACACAAATTTCAAGTTGATTTACATAAGTATCATGATAAATTTAATGTTGGAGATTATTTCATGATACATATTAGAACTAAATAGTGTCATTCAAAAATGAACTAAAAATTACAAACGAGTAATGTTAAATCATTCAAAGTGTTACAAATGATTCAATCAAATAATTTTGTTATTAACCTGCCATCAAACTTTGATATTAGCTCTACTTTTAACATAAAGGTCCTGATTGCATATAAAATACAACAACATATCCTTAATGATTCTTTTGAAACCTTTGCCCTGTTATCCTTATCATTGACATGAAAGAAATATATTAATGCTACTTTGAATGTCCAAGTTGTTTTTATAAGGGAGGATGAGATATAGATAATCTCAGTTCATGAGCTAGACAATTAGATTTAGACTATACTTGGATTATTAGAGAGACATCACAACAGTTTGATCATGATCTTTTAGAGTATTATTGGAGTTGCCTTGAACTACACTCGACAGGGTCGAGTTTCTCCAACCCTAAAAGAGTTGGTGGGAACACTAGACCCGAGACTCAGTTTATGCACGTGTATGATCATTGATGCTAAATGGTAGCCCAACCCATTACAAGATTAGCTTAACTTATGTTTTAGATTTATTTTATTTGAACTTTTAATTGAGTTTTATTATTGATGATTTGAATAAATATTGCAAAGTTACAAACTAATTAAAAAAAATAGATAAAGGGCTATTTCAAATGCAAATTTGTAACAAGAAGGTGACTCGCCAAGTAGCTAAAGTAGCTAGTGAATCCCTGCCGTGCCATGAACTTGTGAGCTCCATCAACCCTCTTTTTAGCTAAATAATATCAACTAAGCTATTTGCTTTTTTCAATACATGTTGAATCTTGAAAAGTAATTAAGGATGACAGACCAAACCGAAATTTTCCGCAGTTGTTGTCATGAGAGCGTTTGGAAACGCAGGCTAACCCGTATTTTAAAAAAATTAATTTTTTTTTGCTAAAAATTAATTTGTTTTTTATGTTTTGAATTGTTTTGATGCGTTGATTTTAAAAATAATTTTTTAAAAATGAAAAAAATATCATTTTGATGTATTTCAACATGAAAAACATTTTGAAAAACAACTGCAACCACACTTCCAAATAGGCGCCAAGTTAATGCATAACTAAAATTATATTGATGAGAAGTTTGGGAGGTTTTAGAGTGTGGTTGCAGTTGCTTTTCAAAGTGCTTTTCATGCCGAAATGTATCAAAATGATGTTTTTTTTATATTTTAAAAATTATTTTTGAGATTAGCGTATTAAAACAATCCAAAACATAAAAAATATTAATTTTTCATAAAAAAATAATTTTTTAAAATACATGGGTTGTATCGCGTTTTCATAGGAGGAATGCCAATCCAGTAAGCGTTGGCTTAAGATAAAGGAACCATCGACATTCTAATACTGGCCACTCATATGGGGGAGACTATTCTAGCTAGTGGCGGCCTAGATTTCCTCTTGATAAACCATAAAATCTTGTAATTGGGCAGTCTGCCTCTGTTATATTAAGTTCTGAATAAATCAAAATTTACTTATTTAGATAGTGATTGGCAACATGGCTGCCTTGTATTTGTTAAAAATTTGATTTTTTATTTAAAATTATCTTTTTAATATTTTTAGATCGATTTATATATTAATATCAAAATAAATTTTAAAAAATAAATAAATATTATTTTAATATATTTTCAAGTAAAAAACAATCGCTATCATAATACAAAATATTACCTTAAACACTAGATCAGTCAAATTGAGAGGAAAGCATCTAAAATTAAATGCAAAGATATATAAAATGTTATACTCCAGTTTCAGCACTCCTAGAAATGTTGTTGGTTACTGTTTTATACGTGTTTGTGGGCATCAAAGCTGACATTTTTCATGATTTGACAAGTTCGAAGCAATATATAAAGGAAATCCCAACAGATTCAGCAAATAATCCCTTCCCCTGCACAGGATTGTGCAACCATCATTCAAGCCTAATATCAAGCTTATAACGACAAATAAATCTTCAATGTAAATGCAGTGTAAATGCTAAGACGCAATCTTAGCTTTGTTTCTAAATTCAAACCTGCAATCCTATGTATATATATGTTAACAGTTGTATTATTCAATACAATGAAAAATACACTATTCTGAAGTTTATCAATTAGCTCAATTCTCTAAAACTTCCTATCTTCATCATGGTATCAGAGCAAGAAATCTCCAACGAGAATTCGATCCCTCACAATCATAATCCAATCTCAACTCCACCCTCTCCAACTGAAACACCCCTGATCGCCCTCAACATCACATCCCAGATAAATGATAAACTTACCCCCTCTACATTTCTTCAATGGCGCGCTCAATTTAAATCCTTACTCATCGGGTATGATCTTCTTGACTATATCACTGGAGAAAAAATTTGTCCTATACCTACCAGCATATCAATCTGTGCTGTCCAACGAACTCACTGGATAAGGCAAGATAAGCTTATCCTCAGTGCCATTTTGGCATCTACATCTACCGTCATCACTCCTCTCATTTCAATGGCCAAGACATCAAAGGATGCATGACATAAATTACATAGTCTGTATGCAAGCAAGTCCAGAACCAGAGCAATGCAACTTAAAGAAGAACTCATAATGATAAATAAGGGCAACCAGTCAATTCAAACATGCCTTCACTCTGTAAAATCGTTGGCATATGAAATCTCCCTCATAGATCACTCAATCTCTGAAGATGATCTAACGCTCTATATCCTAAATGGCCTGGGAACTGATTTTCATGAAATTGCAGGTCCTATTCGCGCCCGAGAATGACCACTCACTTTTAAGGAACTTTATGATCTCCTTGTAAGTCATGATGCATATCTTCGCCGCTTTAAAGCCTTATCCCATCCACTGATTGCTTATGCAAAATACATGTACAGACGGGCTTTTTATAGTCAAGACAATCAGTCTTTTAAATCTGCCCCAAAGCCCCATTTCTTTGACAGGTCATATGGCCAAAGAAACAAACCTCTAGCTCACTATCGCCAGCCTGGCAACCCGAGAGACAACAACAAAAATTATGGACCACGTCGTTTTTCTCCCAAGTGCCAACTGTGTGACCGCATGGGTCATACTGCAAAACATTGCAGTCGTTTTCAGTACAACACACCAACAACAAACTGTACTTCCACCTCACAAACACAGGATACAAAATGGCTTATAAACTCAGCCACGTCTCATAATATTACTGATGATCTTGATAATCTATCTATTCATTCAGAATACGATGGCACTGACGAAGTTATTATTAGTAATGATTCAGGTTTGTCTATTTCTCATATTGGCTCCTTACTTTTTCAATCTCCCAATCGTACCTTTCATTTAAATGACACCCTTTATGTTTATAATATACAAAAAAATCTCATATCTGCTCATCAATTTACTCGTCAAAATCATGTTTTTATTGAGCTTCACCCCTCTTTCTTTCTTGTTAAGGACCAAATCACGGGAGCGGTTCTGTTTCGAGGAGCGTGTGAAAATGGTGTATACACCCTTCCGAAGTCAATGGTGCACTCTTCTCCTACCATTGTTGCTAATGTGCATGAAAGAATCTCTATTGATGGATGACACAAACGTCTTGGGCATCCATCTCCTAAATTGGTTACTCACCTTATCAACTCTTTTTCCCTTCCAACAATCAACAAAAAAAATATTTCTCTTTGTTCATCATGTTCTATTAATAAAGCTCACCGTCAACCATTTCGTCAAAATAGTCTCTTGAGTCATGCTCCTCTACTTACTTTATACTGATGTGTGGGGTCCCTTAAGTACAATTGGCATCACTGGGGCTCGTTACTATCTAATTTTTGTTGATCATTTCACGAAATACATTTGGTTTTATCCTATGGAAACAAAATCAAGTGTTCGCATCATCTTTCCCCAGTTCAAAAATCTTGTTGAAAACCGGTTTCAATTAAAAATTAAATCTGTCTACTCTGATAATGGTGGTGAATTTGTTGCCTTAAAACACTATTTACAACAAATGGAATCAGTCATTACACCACAACTCCTCATACACCGCAACAAAACGGTGTTTCTGAGCGACGTCATCGTCACTTGGTTGAAACCGGTCTCACATTACTACATGATGCATCCCTTCCACTACAGTATTGGCCCTATGCCTTTTCCACTGCTGCATACCTTATTAACGGACAACCCACACCTCTCCTCCAACATAAATCATAGTTTGAAATTTTATTTACACAATCTCCAAATTATAAAAAAGCTAAAAAAATTTGATTGTCTTTGTTTTCCTCTTATTCGGCCATATGACACAAATAATTACAACCAAAATCCATTCCTTGTATTTTCGTAGGATACTCCTTAACACAAAATGCATACAACTGTCTTGATCCTCTGACAAACCGCCTATACCAATCACGCTATGTCATTTTTCATGAAAATGAAAATGGTATCTCCTCCAGCCAACTTTTCACACCTAGCCCGGCAAGTGCCTCCCTTGTTCATGGAAATTCTTCATCTCCTCCTGCGCCTCCACCAGTGACTTCAGCAAGGGTACCCATTCTCACCGCTCACTCAGGTAATGAATCCCCCACTCTGTCTTTTACTTCACGTGAACTCACATCTTCATCTTCTCCTCCAGCATGTTCTGCTCCTCGTATTTTTCAGCCTGCCTCATCTCCACTGCAAGATCTCTGTAACCCACCCTCATCAGTTATTTGTGCAGCTTCCCCCACCTCACCTCCTCATCCCTCAAATCCTCCACCCAACCGAGCTCACTCAATGGTCACCATGAATAACATTTACTAACCCAAACAAGTTAACACCACCATAAAACACCCCCTCCCAAATACTGCAGAACCAACTTATATGGGACAGGCTCTCCGTGAGCCACACTGGAGAGTAGCAATGTCTGAGTAACTCATAACCCTCATGAGGCATGGTACATGGGAGCTGGTACCGCCTCCTCCTGACTGCCAAGCAGTTGGGTGCAAATGGGTTTTTCGGGTCAAACGACATCCTAATGGTTCCATAACTCAGTTTAAAGCCCGCTTGGTTGCAAAAGGATATCATCAATGGCCTGGCTTGGACTACAGTGAAACGTTCAGCCCTGTTATGAAACCTGCCACCATCAGAACAGTTCACACCATAGTTGTCATGCAAGGCTGGTCATTGTGGCAACTAGATGTAAACAACGCCTTTTTGCATGGGAACCTGCATGAAACAGTTTATATGTCACAGCCACTAGGGTTCCAAGATACCACCACTCCACATCATGTCTGTCGGTTAAACAAGGCAATTTATGTCCTCAAACAAGTCCCTCGTGCCTGATATTCTGCTCTGCAACAGGCCATTCTGAAACTGGGATTCCACAACTCAAAAGCCGATCCTTCTCTATTCATGTATCATAGTGCAGCTGTTTTGTGTTAACTGCTAGTCTACGTGGATGATCTAGTCATCACTGGTAACACTCCATCCTTCCTGACTCATGTGATTCATCAACTTGGCATCCAATTCTCATTAAAATATCTGGGCACACTTTATTATTTTTTGGGGCTGGATGTTATACCCACTAAAAACAGGTTGTTCTTATTGCAACATCAATACATACAGGACCTTCTCTTCAAAACCAACATGCAAAGTGCTAAGGATGTCTCTTCTCCTATGTCCATATCAGTCCAACTCAAGCTTATTGATGGCACAGCTCCCTGCAACAGCACTGAATTTCGAAGTATCATTGGTGGTTTACAATATTTGTCCCTTACTCATCCTGACATTTGCTTTGCCGTTAATAAGTTGTCACAATTCATGCATCAACCCACAGTCACTCACTGGTCCGTTGCCAAACGTTTGCTCCGCTATCTGAAGAAAACCATTTTCCTTGGCATTCACATAAATCATCAGTCTTCATTTGATGTTACCACCTTTGCTGATGCTGATTGGGCTGGAAATTATGATGATCGCACCTCCACTTCAGCTTACATTACATTTCTTAGGATCAATCCCATCTCGTGGAGCTCTAAGAAACAATGTGCTGTCGCCAAGTCCTCAACTGAAGCTGAGTATCGTTCACTCGCCACTGCTACGTCTGAAACAGTTTGGTTGCTGTCCCTGTTCAAAGAACTTTGTCTCCCAATTCCCTTTCCACCAAGACTGTTGTGTGACAACCTTGGAGCTACACACCTTAGCTTCAATCCAGTTCAGCTTTCCCGAATGAAACACATTCAGATAGACCTCCACTTTGTCCGTGATATAGTTCAACGGAAGATTCTCAATGTTCAGCATGTCAACACTCATGACCAACTGGCAGATTTTCTAACAAAGCCTCTATCTTCCCAACGTCTGCATTCTTTACTACTCAAGATTGGCTTAGCTGATGGCTTATCCATCTTGCGGGAGCGTATAAAGGAAATCCCCACAGATTCAACAAATAATCCCTTGCCCCCTGCACAAGATTGTGCAACCATCATTCAAGCCTAATATCAAGCTTGTAACGGCAAATAAATCTTCAATGTAAATGCAGTGTAAATGCTAAGACGCAATCTTAGCTTTGTTTCTAAATTCAAACCTGTAATCCTGTGTATATATATGTGAACAGTTGTATTATTCATTACAATGAAAAATATACTATTCTGAAGTTTATCAATTAGCTCAATTCTCTAAAACTTCCTATCTTCATCACAATATGATAGAGCAATAAAACTGGAAAAAAAAACTCACCTGCATCGCCTGTAATTGCATCCTGAAATTCTTTGTACATAGAAGCTGCAAGACGGACACTTTTTCCACAGCATTTCCTTAGCAAGCTTGGCTAAGTATTCATCACTTTGTCTATCTTTCAAGCTCTTCATCATTTCTTGAAATTTCTTGCACGTCAATTTCTCGTGCCATGGAACCTTGCACTTTGCGCAGAACCATTTGTGGCAATGCGGGCAATCTGTTCGCATTAGTCTGCTACATCCCATCTTTAATTTACAAAACTGAGCGGTCTTCGTAAGGACAATAAAATCTTTCAGAATCCGGAATTACAGATTTGCCTAGTGCCACCGATCAAGAACAACCAGTGGGACAATCGATCGGAAAGTTTCAGGTTCTATAGCCTCATCACACTCTGGATCCAGACACTTCACCCTGATTATGTTTTTTTCTACCATGGTACCGACATGTTTACTAATACTGTCTTTGCAATACGTGTCATGAAGGCATTTGCTTCCTGTGGACATTTTCCAAGGGCCTTTATTTCACAGCAAATAACGCAAAGGCTGTGTGCAGCTTTTCTACTTCCTATTATCTCAACCTCTTGCTACTTTGTAGGATGTTTATGGCCAATCGCTGTTATCCTCTTCTTGATGGGAACAAACACTTCACTGTCATCAGTAGCGACGGAATCAATTTTTTTTGCGTGTTTGGCCTCTCCTTTTTGGAGCGGAAGCTTTGACTGGTGGAGGACAGGACCCAGATACCTCGTTTTGCTTTCTTGATTTCTTGTTGACATTATGATCTTCAGTGGTTGGTTTGCCACCTGTTAAAATCGCAGAGGAACTTCTGGTCCTCAACGTTCCAACACCGATATACTAAATATAGGTTGGAGCCATGAGAAGTGTTTCTAGCTAGGGTCAGTTGGTTAATTGAAAGAAAAGAGACTAGGTTTTCTTCTAGTCTTCTATTTAAACCAGGAAACTGTTAGCAACACTTTTTTCTTTTTTTTGAGAATGGTACGTTTTAGTTTTGTTGAGATAGGGAAAGGTTTTCTAGATATAAAAGTATTGGTGTTTAGAATCCTTATTCAAGTAGTATTTAGAATTCCTATGGGAATATGATATTTTGAGCTTATAATTTACCTATAAATATAAGAACATGTATTCAGAATATCAATAAATATGAAATGAGAGGTTAAATGGTTGAGTACCTATAAATATAAGAAATCTAAGGAACCGTATTCAAAATATCAAATAATAAAAGATGAGAGGTTAAATACTTAGGTATTTTAGTGTTTTTAACGATTGGTATGAGAGCCTTTATCAAAGCAAGGAAAAAAAACACAATAGCAGCATCAAGTTTTCATAGCAGTGAAGTTCACAACAACCTTCATAGACGAGTCAACCTTTGCAAAATAACAAAGCAACAGCAGCATCAACAAGCAAATCAACAACTAATTGTAAAGAGTTTGGGATCAAAGAGTTTGTTTCTTCTATGGTTTCAGATTCGAGCCCTGTGGTTGCTAATATGATAGTCACTGAAAGCTTACATGGTTATTAATTTCAGAACCCGTGAGATTAGTCGAAATACGTGCAAGTTGACCCGGACACCTACGTTAATTAAAAAAACAACAACTAATTATAAAGAGTTTTATAGAGGTAAATAATGATTGACCAAGTCGGGATTAACAAGGTGAAAGGAATGCAAAAATTAGTTCATTATTTATCCGCAGGTAAAAATGGACTCTAATATGCCTAAAGAAAATATTAGCCAGAGAAATAAAATTCAAAGCAGTGAGTAATGGAAACTACAAGTTAATAGTGGATTGTTGCCCAGTTGTCACTACAACATCACTCTTTTGTTTATACAAGAATTCTTTTATGAATATATTTTGTTTGTATTGATTCCTTATTTAAAAAAGTCTACTGTAAGCCTATACATCGCCATACAGATACTTAGGAAGCAGTCGCTTAACTTATCCAGATCTTAGGATCTTTAACAAATAGTTGTTATTATTCTTTTGTATTTAAGCATTGGTTGAGATCAGAGAAAGATACGACTAACTTTCCGCCTCTTCATCTCTTATAAAGTTCTCATGGAATCAGAGCGTAAGTGTCAGCTGATCTTATCTTTTCTTTTTTCTGCGTTTTTTTTTATCAATCAGCCATGACAACCACTTTTATTCAACCCACAATCCACAACACCAATGAATCTCACAAAACAACTATAAAAATAAATGTTACAACTAACTTGAGGGGTGTATCTCAACTCGTCAAGTCCTGGATTTGCTCTTTAGAGGTCACCAGTTCGAATCTCACAAACGTCAGAGCTACTAGAAACTTACATGGTTGTTAATTTCAGGACCCGTAAAATTAATTAAGATACGCACAAACTAACCCGAACACCAAACTAATAAAAATAAAAAATTTGCAACCCAATTTTTTGTCAAACTCATTTCTACAAACTACATCTCCTAAAAAATACAATTCTATACACTCTTCATCGGAATTGGACACAATGATCACTCGTTGATTTGGACACAACAGGAAGCTTGGACAACCCTTGCCAATATGTATGTCGAGCCCTCTCATGGATGCATCAAGAAACTAAAAGGCCAACTAAAGAATACCCCACAAGGATTACTAGGCATCACTAGTTTTTTTTGTAAATTGTAAAAGCTCGGATAGATGAGCTTGCTCTTCTTGGAGTTCCATTTGATGAAGAAGAAATTGTGGATAAAATCCTCGATGGTCTCATAGATTATATTATAAGGAAAAGGTGAGAGTTTTGCAAGACAAAGATACATCAATCATCTTTCAAGAACTTCATGAAAAACTGCTCAATTTTGAGGCATCCCTTCAAATAAAAATACGAGAGCACTCATACTTCCCAGCCATTACAAATCCAATAAATCGCTCAAACAAGAACTGACGTCCATCCAACACCACGAGCGGGCAACCACAAGCTCACCTTGCAAACAACATTTCATACACCCTAACATGGCTTTTGGATAGTAGCAATCCCAGCCACAACGGTGTTATCCTCTCTCAACCACTACCTTCCTCACAAACATAACCCTTAACCCACTCTGTAAACCCATCTTCAACAGCTACAACCATTGTTCTTCCCACTCGTGAAAACACGCTAGCCACCAATAAATTGTATCACAATTATTATTGTCAAAACTGATGGTCACAATCGACCATTGTTCACTCATGACAGCCTAAATCTCTTTCTCCCCAACCCGCAAAACCTCCTCTCAGTCAAACACCCATACGACCTATATTCCTTATCTTAGCTGCCCCTTAAAAGCAAGAGCCAGACAAAAAAAAAACCATAAATCAATTTGATCTTCACAGTCTTTCATCTTTTGCTGGTAGGTTTATTAATTAGGCGCATTATGAGCATGTGCGCTCCAACCTGGAAAAGTAATTAGGCAAACGTGTGTATCATACGCATTCCGTTTGGAATTGGTCCAATTCCAAACAGATTTTTCCAGCAATTTATGGTGTTTTACCACGTCGAAGGTCAATTTCAAACACTGAATAATGATTCTTGTTATTTGTTTTTAAATTTTGTGTATATCAGTATTTGTGTATTTGATTTACATTTTGTAATACTTAGGATTATTTTTTAGTAATAACTTTCTCATAAGAAAAAAAAAATATAATGAAAAGGGGCCTATATATAAAAAATAATACAAGAAAAATTGTTTTATTATTTTTTATACTATTTAAACATTAGTTGTAATAATTTAGGCTGGGTTAACATGATTCTATCAAGGCAAAATAAAAATGATAATCATCAAGTTTATTTTGAAAACTAATGAAAATAAATGGGATAAAGTCCAATCCTATTTTTAACTTTCTTATGGAATTAATGTCTATTTTAGAAATCACTTAGATGATATTTTTTTTATATAGAAATCGATGTCAAAACATAGTGAAAGACAAGTTTCCATTTTAGGCGACCAATGATAGCGTTACAAATCTCCTTTTAAAAAGGACCATTGTCAAGATTTTTATGAATAACCAAATTGATGTGTCTTTATTTTTAGAGATCGATGTCAATGTTTTTCACAAAATTAAATTAAAAAAATAGCTAGGATAATTAATGACAATAAAAAAAGGGATAAATTTAAAAGAAAACATATAGTAAAGATAATCTTTTATAAGAAAAGATATTGTAAAAATGACATTGTTTTTCCCTTAAGTATAAGTAACCCCTTACTTGAATCTCTAGAACTAGTGTATATTTTAGGATCCCTAATTTCCTCTAACTACTAAGTGACAACTCTAATTTTTTTCAATATATATTTAGTCATCACCACGATGTCCACCGAGGTGCAATATAAATAATATTCTCTATGTTTCTACCATATATAGGAATTTAATTTTAATATTTCAATTTTGCACCTCAAATAATTTTTCCATTGAATTCTTACCATCTACTTTTACTTTTTTTTGTAAGGAACTTTGTAATGGAGCAACATTATTGTGAGGACAAACTAAAGATGGTGTATATAAGAGGTCAATCTCTTCATCTCTGATAAAATTTTCTAGCATGAAGACCTCAACATTTATGTGGCATTATAGATTAGGATACCTTGCATTTCCAATTCTAAAACACATTGTTTCTAGCAATCACCTAGTTTTATCTTCTTCTTTTTTTTTGTCATCAAATTTCTCATGTAATGTTTGTTTCTGTAATAAAAGTGACAAACTATTCTTTTTCAATTCAACACTTGTCTCAAAGCAGCCACAGAGAAAAAATAGAATTGCTATGAAAAAAAAAGTCTGTTTATTTTCACCAGTACCTCTCTGCGATGACAAAGAAGGTATATATAGACTCATACATTCTTAGTTGTTACATAAAATAAGGAAAGAAAAGATTACTATTCTATCTCCATAAATTCAGCAGCTAAATACTGAGGGGAATTATCAAGTGTAGCTATCAATTAGTTGGAGTTTTCTTTATCTGTTGAACTACTATTTTCATAGGAATTTGTTATTCTTTGGAAGTCCTTATCACCAACCATATTTCCTTTGATATGTCTATGAGTATGATCATCCTTATTACTCCATAATTCTTCCTTGTCACTCGATGATTTGTGGGATAGACTCGTATGATTGTTGCTAAGATGAGGCTGTAGGTTGCTAATAGCCACTAGAAATAATATTTTCAGAAGTCTAGACCTCTCCAATTATCTCATATAATGACTCTAAGTATTATGTAATTTTTATTAATCACTTAACTAAATATATTTGGCTTTACCCTCTAAAGTAAAAATGTTTTCATAAGGTTTAAAGCCTTTGTTAAAAAAACATTTTGATATAAACATTAAAGCTTTCTACTCTGATAATGATGATGAACACATCTCCCTTGTTACTTTTCTTTCCTATAATGGTATTTCTCATCTTACCACTCCACCTCACACACCTGAACATAATGGTTATTAAAAAATAAAACATCTTTATATTGTGGAAACTGGTTTAACATTACTCAATCATGATTCCTTAATATTAGTTTATTTGTCTCGTGCTTTTGCAACTACAATCTACTTTATAAATCGCATGTCAAATCCCATATTGAACCTCTCCTCACCTTACCATAATTTTTTGGTACATCTCCAAACTAATCTAAACTAAGAATCTTTGGATACCTATATTGTCTCTAGTTTAGATCTTATACTTCTCATAATCTTGAATCTCATTCTAAACCTTGTGTCTTTCTTGGTTATTCACTCACTTAAAGTGTATATTATTGTCTTGATCCTTTCATTTCTAAAATTTATGTATCAAGGCATGTCAAATTTGTTAAGAGTCAATTTCCATTCAACTTTCTATTTAGTTCACCCTCTCCTCCAACTCCTAACACCATCAACACTTAGATTTTTTCACCAATTCCAGTAAACTCAAGTCATTCATATTTTCCACTCATTATACCAGCTAAAGTTGAAGTCTCTCAACATCTTCTATATGAAGCTTTCATAACCTTACCATTGCTTAAGCCTTTCTTTACCATCTCATATGCATCTCAAAACCCTTTTCCTACTCATATTATGATCATAATAGTAAAAAAATAACATTCATAAACCACTCAGAAAAATAAACCTTTGTACCCAACTCATCAAAATTAATGATTGTGAATCAACCACAGTAATTCAAGCTCTCAAAGATCTTAAGTAGCATCGAGACATATCTGATAAGTATGATGTGAGAGTTTAAAATGGAACATGGAAGCTCATTCCATATGATCGCATTCATAATATTGTTGGAAGTAAATGGATTTTAAAAGTTAAACGTAATTCTAATGATTTTATTGACAAGTTCAAAGCTTGTTTAATTGCCAAAGGATTTCATCATTGACTAAGGGTAGATTATCATGACACATTTGGTCCTGCAGCAAACCAACCATAACTCATATTGGTCTAAGTCTTGTTGTGTCTCAATGATGGTTTTTAAGACAACTTGACATAAACAATGCTTTTCTTGAAGGCCATCTATTAAAAAATGTTTACATGACGCAACTACCAAGCTTTATTGATCAAGATAATCCATCTCATGTTTACAAACTTAAAAACGCAACATATGGCCTCAAACAAGCATCACAAACATGGTATCATGAACTCTACTCCTTTTACATTAACTTTGGCTTCAAGAATTCTCATATTGATACATTTTTGTTTGTAGCTGATATTGATGGACATATTATGAATCTTTTATTCTATATTGATGATTTAATATTCACTAATGACAACTAAGAAATAATTAATTCTTTTATGCAAACTCTTGCTCATCGGTTCTCAATTAAGGATATTGGGTTGTTTTTTTATTTCTTGAATGTGGAAGTTATCCCAACCTAGCATGGTATTCAGCACTCTTGAAGGTGATACATTATAGATATTCTAACTTACACTCATATGATAAAAGTTAAGCCAAGTCTCACTTTTATTCCAACAAATCCCTCTCTCATGTTAAATTATGGTTCTCAATTGTCTGGCCCTATAGAGTACATAACTATTATTGATAGCCTTTAGTACTCTTGGTTACATAGTCAGACATTGCCTTTACGGTCAACAAACTTTCTCGATATATGCATCATCCAATAAATAAACACTAAGCTTTTGTTAAACGCTTGCTATGATATCTATTTGGAGCCATTAAACAAGGCTTACAACTATATAACCAATCACCATTAAAGTTATATGCCTTTTCAATTGGAAATTAAGCAAGTGACAAGGATAGTTTTTCTTCCTCAAGTTCTTATATAGTTTATCTTAGTCGAAATCCTATATCCTGAAGTTCAAAGAAGTATAGAACAATTGTTAGGTTAACCACTAAGTCTGAATATCAACCCATTGCTAACACTACTACTGAGTTAAACTGGATATGCAGTTTTTTAACTGATTTTGAAGTTAAAATTCCTTGTTTTCTAATAATTTATTGTGACAATATTAGAGCTACACAACTATGTTCCAATCCAGTTTTCCACTAATAATGAAGTTTGTGGCCATATATTTTCATTTTATTAGGGAACAAGTTTAATTTAGAGTTCTTCTTGTTGCTCATGTCTCTTCTAGAGATCAAATTATTGCACTAACCAAACCTCTTCCTTATACTTGTTTTCTTGATCTTAAATTAAAGATTGGGCTTTTCTTCTAAGCTTCATCTTAAGGGAGCATAATAAAGGATTGTTGCCTAGTTATCACTACAACATCACTTTTTTGTTTAAAGTATAATTCTCTCGTGAATATATTTTTATTTGTATTGATTACTTATTCAAACAAGTCTACTGTAAACCTATTGTCATCCATATACTTAAGAAATAGTTGCTTAAATGATTTAGATTTTAGGATCTTTAATAAAAAGTTATTATTATTCTTTTGTATTTAAGCATTGTAGAGATAAGAAAAGATACAATTAAATTTTTGACTCTCCATCTCTCATAAAGTTCTCACAAGTACTATAGCCAACAAAAAAAAATACATTGTCAAAAGAAGAAATTATACTTTATAACTTTTATTCCGTGCATGAAACAAGGTTAATAAAAGTGTTTGTTAACACTCTAGTCGCTTGCTAGCAAAAACAAGATATACTTTATATAGTAAAATAGAAGATTTGGTTCCAGTAATCTATAAATTACAGGATTAAAATCAATTTAGAAATATATTCTCAGAAGACACCATCAAGTTGGAGTTATTTGTTTGTAATCTAAAAGGCTTATTACTGTTGAAGTTATGGCACCAAAGTTGAAATTAATGTATCAGCTGTAGGTTATCTTTCATTAATGTCTATCTATTAGTAACATCATTATCATGATGTTGTTTAGTCAATTTTTACTTCTTTAGATTTGAAACTTATTTAGGATAAGTTACATAGCTCTTTAAATGAAAGAGTTTATGTTATTTATATTTCTTAATTGTGTTGTGATTGATTTCATCTATAAATAAAAGCTAAGGGATGGAAGTAACCTATGAAAAAAATTATACTCTTTGTTCTTCGCTGCAAGTTCTCTATTCTTTATTTTTCTAGTTATCATTAACATTCAGTTCTTTATATACCTATTATCAACAATTGGTATCAGCGCTTTCTTTGATCTTTGAAGGGGTTGTGAGTGAAACACGAGAGATTAGTGAGGTTAAATCAAAGCAATTTTCTTTGAAGGGATTGTGAGTGAAGCACGAGAGATTAAGTAAGTTTTTTTTTTAAGAAATGGATTCTGCAAATTTTCCAACAAAAACACTAGTATTCACAGGGCAAAATTTTGGTGTGTAGGCTGTGAAAATGAAAATTTATCTCAAAGCTTTTGACTTGTGGGAGATAGTGGAGAGCAATAAACCATCAACTCCACTAGAAAATAATCCTACGATCGCACATATAAAGTTTTTTAATGAAGAAAAGGCAAAGCGATTCAAAGCTCTTACCTGTCTTCATAATGTTGTGAGTGATGAAATCTTCACCAGAATTATAGCTTGTAAATATGTCAAAGAAACATGGGATAAACTAAAAGTAGAATTTCATGGAGATGAGAAGTCAAGAAAGATGTAAGTCTTGAACCTCAGAAGACAGTTTGAAGGACTGAAGATGAAGGAAACTGAGACTATCAAAGACTTCTCTTCTCAAATTTCAAAACTTGTGAATCAAGTGAGACTTTTGGGGAAGATTTTCCAGATTCAAGAATAGTGGAGAAGGTTCTAGTAAGTTTACCAGAGAAATTTAAGCATAAGGTTTGTTCTTTAGAAGATTCAAAAGACTTTTCAGAAATGAGTCTTCGAGAATTGGTTAATGCATTACAAGCGATAGAGCAGAGGTAAGCTTATAGACAAGAAGAAACAAGTGAAGGAGCTTTTGTTGCAGTTTCCAATGAGAGCTAGGCTAAGAATTTTTATAGGAATAATCAAGAAGGAAAAAGAGAAAGAGGAAGAAGTTAGCAATCAAATAACTGGTATCAGAACAACAAAAACATCATCACTTGAGGAAAGAAAAGAGAGAACATTTCCCTCCTTGCAAATTTTGTCAGAAAATAAATCATCTAGAAGCTTGGTGCTGGCTTAAGAATGCACAATGCAAAAGTTGCAAACAATTTGGTCACATCTAAAGGTTCTGCAAAAACAAATCAGAAGTAGTGAAACAAGCTTATATTGCAGAAAATTCAGAAGCCAAGGAAGATCATTTATTCATGGCTACATTAGAACAGATGTGCAACACAGTAGAGGTAAACAATTCATTATGGCTTATTGATAGTGGTCGCACTAATCGTATGACTGTAGATTTGAGTTTATTCAAGGATTTGGATAAAAGCTACATGTCCAAAGTTAGAATTGGTAATGGAGAGTATGTGAAGGTTACAGGCAAAAGGGTGATTGAAGTTGAAACAATGTCAGGTATAAAAACTCTAAAAAATATGCTTTATGTACTGTACCTAAGATTAATCAGAATCTAGTGAGTGTGGGACAATTACTGGAATCTGGCTACTCATTATCTTTTAATGATGGAATGTGCAATATTAGAGACAAGATGGGAATACTATTGCTCTCTACTAAGATGATGAATAGAAGTTTTAATATTCATTGGAAAGAAGCTTATTTGAGTGTTAACACTTGTGTCTATACTGATTATGTTCTATGACACAAAATATTGGGGCATTTCAATTATGCTACTTTAAAAAGGATGGTTGATCTACAGATGGCTTCTGGTTTACCAGAAATACAAGAACAACATGTTATTTGTGAAGCTTGTTAGGAAAGTAGACTAGAATTGTTTTTCCTGATAATGCATTTAGAGTATCATCAAAGCTCCAGCTGGCACACACAGATATGTGTGGTCCGATGCACAATGAATCTTTGAATGATTCAAAGTACTTTCTATTATTTGTTAATGACTATAGCAGATTCTGCTGATGTGTTTGCTGAGTTTGTAAGATTTAAGACAGCAGTTGAACTAGAAATAAGAAACAAATTGAAGATCCTGAGATCTAATAATGAGGGTAAGTTTACCTCTTAAAAATTTGAGGGATATTTAGCAAAAGAAGGTATCAAACATCAGCTAACAGTGCCCTACACTCCACAACAGAATGGAATCAATGAGAGAAGAAACTGAACATTGATGGAAATGGCAAGATGTTTGCTATATGAGAAGAAAATGCCATTAAAATTCTGGGCAAAGACAGTAAACACAACATCTTACCTTCTAAATCGTATGACCACAAGAGTGTTAAGAGATAAGACTCCTTATGAAATCTGGTATGGCTTTAAACCCAATGTTGATCATTTAAAAGTTTTTGGCAGCCCTTGCTATGTCTTGTAACCTGAAGTTAAGAGAAAAAAACTTGACTGATATAGGAATTCTTATAGGCTATAACACAAAATCTAAGGCTTATAAAATCTATGATTTGAAATCTAATAAAGTTGTGATTGCTAGAGATGTAAAAGTTGCAAAGAATAGTACATGGAATTGGGAAGCTACATCAATTGAAGGGACAAAACAAGAGTATCAAATTGAACTGGATGATATAGAGGATGATGATATTGTCGATAACAAACCAGTAAGGGGGATAAGGTCTTTAGCTGACATTTACAGTAGGTGCAATGTTGCTGAAGCAAAACTAATAGATTTTGAAGAAGTTATCAACTCACAAGTATGGATAGCTGCAATGAAGAAGGAGCTTACAATGATAGAAAAGAATGAAACATGGATGCTGGTTGACAGACTCGTTCACAAGAAGGTAATTGGTGTGAAATGGATTTTCAAAACCAAACTGAATGCAGATGGGAGTATCAACAAGCACAAAGCAAGACTTGTAGTGAAGGGTTATTCACAAGAGCCAGGTATTGACTTCACTAAGACATTTGCTCCAGTATCTAAGCTTGATACAATAAAGCTCTTGCTTGCTCTAGCAGCACAAAACGATTGACATATTTTTCTGTTAGATGTTAAGTCTGCATTTCTGAATGGTGTTCTAAATAAAAAAATATATGTTGAACAACTTGATGGCTTTGAAAAAGAGATCACATCAAACAAAGTATATCTACTAAAAAAGGCCTTGTATGGACTTAAACAGGCTCCTAGAGCCTGGTACAACAGATTGGATGGGTATCTTTTGAGCTTAGGTTTTGAAAGAAGCATAAATGAAGTAACTTTGTATGTGAAGAATGTTGACAAACATACTCTGATCGTATCAATGTATGTAGATGATTTATTAATCGCAAGAGACAAGGAGCAGCTATTAGAGGAGTTTAAAACCAACATGAAGGATAAGTTTGAGATGAATGAATTGGGTTTGCTGTCAAATTTCTAAGGCATGGAAGTAACTCAGTCAGAGCAAGGTTATTTCCTATGTCAAAAGAGGTTTACAATGAAGCTACTAAATAAATTTGCAATGGAAAATTGCAAACCAGTTAGTACACCTATAGTACTGGGACAAAAGCTAATGAAGGAGGATGGAGCTCCCAAAACTGATGGAAAAACCTACAGAAGTTTAGTTGGCAGCTTGTTGTATTTAACTGCTACATGTCCAAACATTGTTTTTACTGTCAATTACCTCTCTAGGTTTATGTAAAGTCCAAGTCAAATCCATTTTGTTGCAGCCAAAAGAGTTCTGAGATATCTGAAAGGGACCTTAGAGTTTGGCATGCATTTTGTGAAATCAAATTTTGTTAAACTAATTGGTTTTTTTTATAGTGATTAGGCTGGAAGTGATGAAGAAATAATGAGCACCTCAAGTTATTACTTTGCTATAGGAGGAAGCATTTTCTGTTGGAACTCAAAGAAGCAATTAGTGGTTGCACATTCCACTGCAGAGGCGGAATATATAGCAGCATATGTGGCCGCAAAGCAATTGATATGGCTAAGGAAAATGCTGAATGATCTAGACTTTGATCAACGAAGTCCTATATAATTATTTTGTGACAATACATTAACAATAGCTATTTCAAAGAATTCTGTTTTTAATGACAAGACTAAGCACATGAAGATCAAGTTCCATGCTATTAGGCAATTCCAGCAAGAAGGGGAACTAGAGATGATATGCTGCACTTCAAAAGAGCAATTAGCAGACCTGTTCACCAAGCCTTTATCTAAAGATAGATTTGAAGATCTAAGGGAGAGGATAGGAATGTGCAGCTTTGGAACCAAGGAGGAGTGTTGAAGTTATGGCACTAAAGCTGAAATTAATGTATTTTCTGTAGGTTATCTTTCATTAATGTCTATCTATTAGTAACATCATTATCTTGATGTTGTTTAGTCAGTTTTTACTTCTTTAAATTTGAAACTTATTTAGGATAAATTACATAGTTCTTTAAATGAAAGGGTTTATGTTATTTATGTTTCTTAATTGTGTTGTGATTGATTGATGGCAATAACCTATGAAAAACATTCTGCTCTTTGTTCTTTGCTGCAAGTTCTCTGTTTTTTGTTTTTCTGGTTATCATCAACATTCAGTTCTTCATATACCTATTATGAACAATTACTGGACTGAATGTTTAAGAACATGGGATGGGTAGTTGAGATAGAAAAAAAAGGTTTCTAGATCTAAAAGGATTTGTGTTTAAAATCCTTACTATGTATTCAGAATTTATATGTAAAAATCTGAAATATTATATTTGGGGGGTTAAATATTTATATGTTTTAGTTTTTAACAACTTTTAACTTTTTTTCTCTGAAATTCAGAAATTAATCTTAAACTTAGGAAAATTAAACACTTCTAGTAGGGATCTTAGTAATTAGTATTCATTGATAAAATATATGCATCATATCAAAAAGTTTAGCAACAATTAATTAATTAGTTAATGTCACAAACAAATCAATAGAAGTTATGAAAAAAAAATGTAGAGATAATGCAAGCAAAATATCTGCACGATTGCCAATTAAAGATGGTTACTGTTGATTCCATGGGCACCCTGTTTTTTAGTCTAATTGTAACAGACAAAGGAATGATGGTGATGTACATGTATTTCAATACTCATCTACTTGAAAGAGGAACAAAAGATCAGCTTTGAGTTCGTCTCTATCTGTTGTTTCATATGACAAATAATCTTTAAAAAATCCCACTAGTCACTTTTTCGTTGAACTTTACATTATCCCTCTCCATTAATTAATTATCTGTTTAGTACAAACTCAAGAGAAAAAAAAAAGGAAAATTAGGAAAAAGAAAAAGTTATGTAGACTAGGAGGCTATTGTCCAATGGTTTTCATGAGGAAGTGGTTTATGGCTCCGGCGGAGCTCTTCTAGGACTCGGCGTGTCTCATGCCGAACGGCAGTGGTACTGCAGTGCTCATAAGATTTTAATCTTTCCTTGCTAGACGCTTCTAGTTCTCTCATTTCATCCAAAATTATCTGCCTGTTTCTGCACTCTATGCTACAAAAGCCTTGATCACCCCTGCAATCACATATATTCAACAGCAGTTTTCAGAAATCTTGCAAGAGAGATTTAACGAAAGAATACAATTTCATATGAAACTAGTCCAGCTGACATGGCTATCTAATCTCCAGGAATAGTGAGCTTAGTATTACCTGTACATGTAGACATCCTTGTCAAGGCTCAATATCTTGTTGCATAAGTAACATGATTTGAGGTAGCAATATTCAATGGAGCTAGCCTGGACTTGAAGGCGATGTGTTTTCAAAGCAGATTTAGTGACAACATTAGAAATATCTCCTTCTAGTAACAGGCTTTGCAACCCGGCAACCATTAAGCCCTTCTTTGAGCTTGCATAAGTGGATTTAGTTATGGCTTCCTTGTTCATACATCCCTCCATTTTGAAGGGAATCTTGAAATTTCTTAACATTCGCTGTGAAGAATCGAGTGAGAGAAGAGAGGAAACTAAGCAAGGAGCTTGTGAGAAGTGAAGTGAGGGAGAGAGGTGGATATATAGAAGCAGATTGTGCAAAAGAAGAAAAATGAAATGCTTAGTTTTCATTAGCAATTTTGTTTAGTAATGTCGTCATCTCAATGATCTGACCGCGTTGGCTTTGCTTTCTCAACACTCCTTTAACTATACAACTTCGGAATGGGGAAGTTAATTTGTCTGTGACCCACCAAGAACAAGACACCGTTGCATTATTAGAAACGTGAAAGTTGTGAAGATTTGTCTGCATGGTAATTTTTTTTTAATATATATTAAAATTATATTTTTTTTTAGATTTTTTTATTAATACAACAATTAAAAGACACCAATTTAATATTGTTTAGATAAAAAAAATTTGAAAAATAAAAATAAAAATTTAGTGTTTGTTTAGTAATACGATGCAAGACATTTTGTAAAATGATTTTTTGTTAGAAAATAATATAAATCATATTTTGAAACCTTACCTAACAGCTTCAGCTATTGAGTTGAAATAGTTCTTTGACATGGTAATAAAGCTTTAAAGATCAAGCGGTCACGAGTTCGAATCTCACCATCCTCATCTTTTGATAAAAATTAAGCACAAGATAGTGTGAATTTATGCAAGTTTCAAGCTCAAGGGAATGTGTTAAAGAATAATATAAATCATATTTTGGGACCTCACATAACCGTTTAAGTTATTGGGTGAGATAATTTTTTGATATTTTTTTATTAATAATGCTTCAAAAATATTATTTTTAGATTTTTTTTATTTTTAACATCATCATATTAAAAACACCTAAAAATATCAATTTAATATATTTTTCATGAAATAAAATATTTAAAAAATATTTTCGAAACTTAAATGCAAACATATGTAAGAAGGAATTAATGGAATTGGCCGGAACAACACTGTTTGGTATTTATTTACTAGAAAAAGAAGAGGAAACACTGCAATTATCCAAAATTACAGTTCTACTATTTTTTTTTTTATTTGCTTGAAACAGAAATGTTTGGTCTAATAATTTGTAGGACACATTAGTATCCAATAAAGTCCATTTCATAATAATAGCATGCACATTTTTGGAACATGGTGTGTGGGTTCCGTTAATAATATGGGTTCCTTTTTTATTTTCTAATAATTTCCGTTGATAATATTATGCATCATCGAATCATCATAAAAAATAAAAATAATAATTAAAAACACGTGTTTTTTAATTCTTTATTTTTTTTTATAAAATTGAAAAGCATCTAAGTAATTGTTTTTTTTTTTTAATTCTCAACTAGATAAGAGACTTAGTTGATTCATTCAATGTTTTATAATGTTCCTTTTGATATTTTTAATTCAAGTCCAACAAGACCCTTGTTTTTAGTTCTACAAAATTTATATTTAATAAATAATTTATATAATTTTCCATTAAAAATATCTTTAAAACTAGAGATGGATAAAAAAAAATTGAAAGTAAACACAACCTCATGTCTCAGTGATATTTATTTTTTTCTTGGATGGTGTCTCATACTATATTAAAAAAGGGGTTGAACTATTATAAAACTACTACTACTAATAATAATTATATAAAAAAAGAAGCAGAGATTTTTAAGGATATAAAAGTTGATTTTTAAGAATATTTAGTATATCTTAATTGAAAAATAAAAAATTATTAATTAAATTATTAATAATGATTAGTGAAAAACAACTAATATTAACTTGCTACTCATTTGTAGATAAAATTAATAATATTACTTGGAGGGTAAATTTTACCTTCCAAAAAACCAATTTAGGGATACTTACTACTCCCCTTAATTAATTATTAACCCACTTCAAAAATTCAACCAAATATGCTAAAAACATTAATTTAAT
>Ga0325411_1001472_pt1 | contig 26271 bp, 15 predicted proteins | sample PopdelMetagenome_13_FD_206181 | JGI IMG/M metagenome (GOLD analysis project Ga0325411, IMG submission 206181) | Populus deltoides microbial communities from Bellville, Georgia, United States - Xylem-PdIQD-R4 | ecosystem: Host-associated > Plants > Phyllosphere > Stem > Wood/Secondary xylem... | reverse complement strand
ACCCATCTTGTCAAAACTGAAATACAACTTTTTGTTTCGCGACTCTTTCTGCTTCACTACAGCTTGAGCAGCAAGGATCGGCTCTGCTGCCCTTTTATAGCTCAAATCAGGTTGCGCATAATGAGATCAGATGTATAAGAAATTGCTACCATAATATTAGTAAAGTCAGCTCAATGTTGATTAGAGTTCCCACAACCAAGCATGAACTCAATTTTAAAATTGGGATTTTGTTTTTAAATCGAGACTCAAGACTTAGTAATTCTTATAATAATGCAATGTGAAATGTCGCAGGTTGTCTCTTTCGCAGCGTCGAGGGTTGCTTGTCTGCTTCATTTCTCTCACTCACGTTACTGACTTTGTGTTATCATAAGGTGTCTAATAATTTGTGTTTAATTATTAAAATAATACATAAAACTCTTACATATTAAAATGTTTGGCAACTTGTGTTTAATTACTAATTTGTACTTATTGTATGTGATTCATTACTAAAAATTCACCAAAATTTTAAATAAATTTATTAATAATTAGTATTTATCACGTATGGTTAATTATTAAAAATTTATAAGAAATGTAAATAAAATTTCTAATTTACCATTAAAACTTGTTAGAGAATGTTGGTGTGTATGGAAAACTGAAAATGGATAAATGACTATTAATTAAGAAAATAAGTTTCCTTGTTTTTAAAGTGATAGTTATCCCTGCTTTAAATGTATTTTATTATATGGTTGAAAACAAATTTAGTACAGTAGCACATGTGAAAAAAATATTTAAAATTTTAGTACATATAATCAAGCCACAAATAAATAAATAAAAACGAAGTTGCAGATACAATCTGAGACTCAATAATTACATTTTTCTTCTACAACTCAAGAGTCACAAATAAAGATTGCAATACTACACATTACAATAGGACACACCCGCACTGGATCCACTTAGGCATCATCATCTAGCCATTGATTTTTAAACACACTCTCGAGATCAGAAGTAAATGAATTTTTTTTTTTTAAAAAATTATATTAAATTAATTGTGCAACCTTTATATAGATGAAATATTTATTTTTTTATAATATTTTTATTATATGTAACCTTACATATTATTTGTTTTTCCTTTTATTCTATTCAATGAGTTTTATATGTTTGTTGATTTATATTACAAATTAATTTTAATAAATAAATTTACTAAACATAACCAAGTAAATAATCCCTATTGTGATATAAAATATCTTGATCTATATTAGTTTCTCAATTTTTTCATTTATGTTTTTCTTTATCTTTAATGACTTTTTTTACATTTATTTACACAGGCTTGTAATTTATTTAATTAGATGGGTGCATAAGTTTTTCGATTTACATTTATGAATTTGTTTATGTCAAAAAACATGTTGAGAAATTATAATTGTTCAAATTTTTTTTTTATCATGTATTGGTGTTTTCAATTTGATTCCTATTCTTATAATTTTTTATTTTCAATTTCATCCTTCAATCCAAGTTGATAATGTATTTTTTTTTTGTTCTTTTCTTCTTCTTTTTTTAATTTTAATTTTTTTTATTAATTCCTTCTTTATATTTTTTTTGAAATTTATGCTTCAATTAATACCTCTTCTCTATTATTTTGTTTTGGTTTTTTAGTCCTTTTTTAAATAGAAATTATTTTTTAATTATATTAGACATGTTTAATTTTTTAAGAGGTTATTATGATTCATCTATAATTTTTATTATATTTTTAATATATGCAGTCTTGTATAATATTTTTTTCCTTTTATTTTATTCAATAAATTTTATATTTATCAATTTCTATTATAAATTGATTTTAATTAAAAAAATTCATTAAACACAACTAAGTAGATGATTTTTTTTTTGCCTTTGGATAAAGGTTTTTCTCTCATGTTATTGTGAATGTTTTTTTTTAAATATGATTCAAATAAAATTATTTTATTTAGTTGATCAGGACTATAACCCGAGTTATTGAATTTCTTTTTTTAAAAAAAGTACTTGTAACACCTAAATATTTTACTAGAAAATTAATATAAACCCACAATATAGCGCGCACATTAATATAATTATTCACTATACTATTATCGTTAACAGTATTATTTTAAATAAAATCACAAATAATATTTTATTTGTAACTCGTTAAATTATGCTATATATATCCCTAAATATTTTCTATAGTTTGTTACTGTGCTAAAAAACCAAAAAAGTCCAAAACGAAGTGAGATTTATGACTCCGATCTTGGAATGCCCTTTTTTGTTGGCAGAAAGAAAGGGTCTCCTGACAAAGTATGTGCATGCACTGAATTGGTGTCTAAAGTCAAAATTGATAGGCACTGATTCGGTGCCAAATTATTGCAATGGCTGGGATGCTTAGCCTATAAATAGGCTGCATTCTAAATCTTCCATGCTACCATAAAAAGAAAAGAGAAGAGTGACACTTCATGAGCTATTTGTGAGAAAAAGATGCGACGTGTTTCGTATTAATTATTCTTCTATTAATTGATAGAGAGTAATTGTAATTCATATATTTTTCTAATGGGATTTTTTTATACTTGCTCATGGATCTCAGAGGATGAAACATATAAATCTTTGTGTATCTTATTTCTCATTTTACTCTGTTTTATTTAGCTACATAATATTATCGCTTATGGATATCGCAACCCTAACAATTTTCCAAAGTCTGTAAAATGTTTGGAAACTTGCATTATTGCAAATATTTCAATATTTCAATCTTTGTAGTGAAAAAGGTGGCTTGTAGTGAAAAAATTAATCGACTAGTTGTAGCAATATCATTCATTCTCTCTAGATAAGATGGTTAATAACTTATACTTGGTGTTTGGTAGGCTAAGATGGCTTGCGGCTAGTACCTGAAAAAGATTTTATTTGGAGGAGGTGATGGCTCTCCAATGCTTAAATAAGTATCTTTTTAGAAAGAGAAAATACAATAATATTCTAAAGATAGATGCTTTGAAAATATATATGCAGTAAAAATTAAAGATTGTAAATCTTTGTTTTGAAGGTCTCATGTTGTATTTATAGCCCATGAGTCTTGTTCTTTTACAGAGAGGAGGGTATGGAGTATGATTTTACATGATAACATTTAATGAGTGATAAATATACCTTACATCTATATTAATATTTGATAAAAATATGGTTGGTCCTTGAAGGACTTTTATACAACTAAAAGGTATAGGGAGATTAGGGTTTAAGATGTCAAATGTAGTTGAGCCCTTATAGACTAAACTCTTTTCCTAGGCTAGACCCAAGGGAGGTAGGTCCTTCCCTTGGCTGAGTCAAAGGAAGGATGGGTCCATCCCTTGGGTGAGCCCTAGGGAGGATGGGTCTATCTCTTGTGTGTGCCCAATTGAGGAGGCCAATTCCTTTGGGTGTGCCTAAAGAAGAAGGGTCATTCCCTTGTAAGTGCCTAATGGAGGATGCTCATTCCCTTGGGCATTCAGAAGGGAGGAGGGTCATTCCCCTATGCATGTCTACAGAAGAATGGTCATTTTTTTAGGCGTGTCTATGAGAGAAAGGTCATTTCTTTAAGCGTGCCAAAGAGAGAAAGGTCATTCCCTTAGGTGTGCACAAGGAAGGATGCTCATTTCATTAGACGTGCCTTATAAAGGATGCTCATTCCTTAGGGTGTGCCCAAGAAGAAACTCTCATTGTAAGAACTCCCATCTCCAAACTCATTAAGCGTGGAGCTTGTACTTAGAAGTTTTATAAATAGCTAGGATGAACCCATTGGAGGATATCAACTCACTTTGGGGGAACTCCCATCTCCAAATACATTGAGCATGAAGCCTATACTTAGAAAAATTTTAAGTGACTAGGAGGAACTCATTAGAGCAAATCAACTCACTGTGGAGGAACTCTTATCTCCAAACTCATTGAGCGTAGAGCCTGTACTTAGAAAATTTCTAAGTGGATAGAATGAACCCATTAGATAAAATCAACTCAATTTGGAGGAATTCTTATTTCTAAACTCATTAAGCGTGGAGCCTATACTAATAAAATTTCTAAGTAAGAACCCATTGGAGGAAATTAACTCACTTTAGATAAATTCATTGATCATGAAGCTTGTACTTAGAAAATTTCTAAGTGAATCCATTGGAGAAAATCAACTCCCATTAAAGGAACTTTCATTGGAGAAACTCTCATCACCAAACTCATTGAGTGTGGAGCTTGTACTTAGAAAATTTCTAAGTGGCTAGGGAACCTATTAGAGGATGAGTCTATACTTAAAACATTTCTAAATTGTTATATGTTTTTTGAAGTATGGCAGCCTATGGCTTTATAGCATTGTCCATGGCACTGTTCAATTGCAGTTTCCAGATACCAATTTGTAGTACGAGAGGAAATATACTGGTTTAAGATTTTTATCAGCCTAACCCAGTAGAATGTGAATTATAATTCATGTTCTACACGTAGAAGAAGAAGAAAAACAAGGTGAGAATAAATATGGTTACGTGGCATGGAGGTGGCTGGTTTGTGGTCATGTTGGGAGGGCCGACGTGAGGTTGGTGGCGTAGTGAGGATACGATGAAGAGAAGAATAAGGTTGGCAGATGAATAAAAAATTAAGAGGTTGATTTTTACGTACTTTGCGCTTCAATTTCTTGTCATTCAATACTTGAAATCCACTCATATTTATAAAGGATGGAAAAGGAACATCTTGTCTTTATCGAAGATCAATCTTGGCTCTTGATTTAAGCGAGAAGAATCCCAACCATTGACTCAAAGGTGTTATCATGATATTCGAAAAATTAGGCTGCTAGGGATGCTCGGTATGACCTCTTTAGGGCGGCGATGCAGTGGTTGCGAGGGCAATTAGCCTACAAGAATTACGCTGGGTTGTAGTACAATGTTAAGTCATCATAATGATGTATGGTTTGTCAGGTTTGGTTGAGAGATGAAGCATTAAATGCTCTGAAAAAAATAGAGGATGATGAACAATCTTTTTATTTTGTTTTTGTTTGGTTAAAACGACACCGTTTTGATCAAAACATGTTGTTTCATTTAAATAAAACAAAATTGTTTTGGCTTTTTAGGGTTTTAATTAGGGATTTGACTAAAATTCAATTTAGTTCTTTGATTTTCGATTTCTTTTAATTACATCTCTAATTGACCTCTTACTTTTAATTTTATATAATTTTATCCCTGCCAAACTTCAATGTCAACCCTGAATTTCAGAGCCTTTTTCATTGTGGTGCATGGTTTTGGATTTATGCAAATTGACCCTCAACTGACCATTAAACATTTAATTTCACCCCTGTCTTCAATAAAATTAAGTCTCTGAACTTTAGTGTCCTTTCTAAAAAGACCATTGACAATGAATTTCTTCAATTTCACCCATGTCTTCAATAGAATTAAATCTCTGAACTTTAGTGTTCTTTTTAAAAAGATTAGTGATTGTGAATTTCTTCAATTTAACCTCCAATTGATCTAAAAATTTGATTTTCTTGCAAATTTACTATTGATTTCAATTAATTGACTTTGTAAAAACTAATTTTGGTCCTCTAAAATCCAAATTGGGCTTCAAAACTTAATTTTTCACCAATTAATTATCTAATAAAATTTTGACCTATTAAAATTATAATTAAGTCATTGCACCTAATTAAATATTTTAATTTGACCCAAATTAATTTTTAAACATAATTAAACTTTTAATTTAGTCAATGATTAAATTAAATTGGTCTATTAAAAATATAATTATATCCATGGACATAATTTCTTTTTATGTAGATTCATCTAATAATCAATTAATTTGACCTTAAATCTTCATAGTTTCTACGGTTTTGGATACAATGAGGTATAATTAAGCTCTTAATTTTATCCAAAACTCCAACATGATTTTTCTATATATATATATATATATATATTATTTATCAACATTGAATACTTTATTGATCAGAATAAGCATTAGCATTTTTAGAGGCATGATTTAGATAAAAAAAAACCAACATAGACATATATTTTGACTGTCAGATATATCTTTGAACTAATTTACATGTCAATTGAGACAAATTATGAAAAAATCTTATAGTGTAAAGTGTCACACAATTATAAATTTAAAATAAAATATTTCCTTGTAACTAAATTTTCATAGAAATTAATTTTAATTTGTCTTTTCTTTTTTGATTTTTGATTTTATTTATATTGTCATAACCTAATTTTTGACCCTTTTATTTTAATGATTATTATTATTATTTATTGAAAATGATAAAAAAAAATGATGAATAATGAAAAAATAATGAAATAAATGATGAATGAATTAAAATCCGGGTTAAAGGCAACATGATTCGAAGTTTAAAGATTTAATTAAATTTTAGACTAGTTTAATTAATCAAGTCAAGGGTTTAATTGGAGAATTGATAAGTTTTGAGACTTAATTAAGCTTGAAATTGATTTAATTAATCCAATCAAGGGTTTGATTGGAGAATTGTTGAGTTTTGAGACTTAATTAAGCTTGAAATTAATTTAATTAATCCAATAAAGGGTTTAATTGGATAATTGATAAGTTTTGAGACTTAATTAAGCTTGGAATTAATTTAATTAATCCAATCAAGGGTTTAATTGGAGAATTGACAAGTTTTGATATTTAATTGAGCTTTTCCAAGCTTAATTAATCAAATCAAGGGTTTAATTGGATAATTGATAAGTTTTGAGACTTAATTGAGCTTGGAATTAATTTAATTAATCCAATCAAGGGTTTAATTGAAGAATTGATAAGTTTTAGACTTAATTGGACTTGGATTTAATTAAATTAATGAAATCAGGGACTTAATTGAAGAAATAACAAAGTTTGGGGTTATTTGGGGGCACAATTGCAACAGATTAAAGTACAAGGACTAACTTGTAACAGGCGCGAAATTACAGGGGTCCAATTATAATTTACCCAGGGACTGGATTACATGATTTCAGAACTTCGGTGACCAGATTGAAAATGGATATTCCCACCACACAAACGGCGCCGTTTTAGAATTTGTTAATTGCCTTCTTCGTCTTCCTCCTCAGGAGACGTTGCTGGAGTGAAGGGAAGTCGTTTCAAATGGTTGGTATTCTCTAGCTATAAAGTCAGAGAAGATGAGAGAGCGCGGCGGGGAAGAAAAAGCCAAGAACAGAAGAAAAGGAAAAACTGTGGAAAAAACTGGGGAAAAACAGGGAGAGTGAACCGACAGGAGAGAGAGAGAAACAAACACCGACGAAGAAAAAAGTAAAAAAAGACTGAGAGAGAGGAGACTGGTGACCGAAAAAAAAAACAGCAGGAGAGGGACGAAAACCAGTTTTCATCCCCAGAAATTAAGCAAAAAAAGAAAAGGTTGGCCACTGTCTTAGCCATTTCCAACACAAGCGAAAGAATATACAGAAGAGAGAGAAAGAGCAGGAGAGAAGAGGATCGAAAACAGAGGGTGAAGGGAACAAAATCGAAGGAAGAAGGCAACGACCCGAAATCCTTCATCGCGTTTTTGCTTCTCTGCGCACAGGTAAGTCAGCTTTCGTTTTTTTCTTCTTTGCCTCATTTTGTGAGCAGTATTGCACTGCGCGAAGGTAAATTAATTACCTTCGCACAGTGCATGGAGACTCCCCACGAGTGCCTCCTGTTTGGTTTGGCCCAACCGGGTCACTGGCTTGGGCCAGTGACTGGGCCGGGCCGGGCTGGCTGGGTCCAGCCTAGCTCCCACATGGGCTGAGCTGGGCCCGCCAAAAGAATAAAAAGTAAAAAATAAAAAAGTAGAAAAAAGTAAAAAAAATATGAATGCATGAATAAAAATAATATAAATTTATTGGTTTATTCACTGACGCCAGAGTAAGGAATAAAAATATCGGTTTAAATTTATATTATTTTTATTCATTGTGTTTTATCTTATTTAGCTACAAAAAAAATATATGCATGTGTAAAAATAAATTTATTTTAATTTTTTGTTCACTAGCGTTAGAGTCAGGAATAAAAAAAATATTGATCTAAATTTTTTTTATAGCTACGTAATATTTACTAACACCAGAGTTAAAATTATCCGTAGTTGAATATTCACTGGCGCCAAAGTCAGGAATATTGCAAGCAAACCATCAGAGCATACACCAATAAATATTTAGCAATTTAAGACAAAACCAGCAATGTAGTCTGCTTCAGGCAGAACGTTTAAGGGGTGATAATATCTTCTCTTTTACGTAACTAGTCCCATAGCATAGAATTTATTCCCTACTCTAGCGCCAGTGAATAAATAAATAAAAATAAATTGATTTTTATGCATGCACATAATTTTTTTTATTTTTCTAGCTAAATAAAATAAAATACACCGAATAAAAATAATATAAATTTAAACCGGTATTTTTATTCCTGACTCTTGCGTCAGTGAATAAACCAATAAATTTACGTTATTTTTATTCATGCATACACATTTTTTATTTTTTTCTACCTTTTTTACTTTCCTGTTTTTTTTGTTTTTTTTATTTTTTTGGGCTGGGTCCAGCTCAGCCCACATGGGCTGGGCTAGACCCAGCCAGCCCGGCCCGGTCACTAGCCCAAGCCAGTGACCCGGCTGGGCAACATGAAGCACGCGTGAACTAAATCACGCGTGCATGAGCAGATAAAGGAATTAAAATTAGAATGTACAGTAGGAAGTGAATTAAAATGAAAAGCAGGGAAAGAGAAGCTTACTTACCTGGCTCTGGAAATACCGAAGACAGTAGCAACAATGGTTTTGGTCTCGGTGGCTTTCCTCTGCTTTTCTGTCCCCTCAGTTTTTTTCGTTCCCAGTCTCCCCCACTCTCTGTTTCCTTTGGTTGCCCTTGCGTCTGTCTATTCGGGGGGAAGGGGTTGCAACCAGAGTCGCGGCTAACACTGGCCTGGAAGAAGACGATGATGAAGGTGCAGTGGCTGGCCAAAGTTTGCTCTCTCCTCTGTATAATCTCCCTCCCTCTGTTCGTTGCTTTTTTTCTTTAATCTCCTCTGTTTCCTTGAGAAGAAACAGAGGAACGAAAGTCAGTTTATTTTCTCCTCTCCCCCTTGGTTTTTTTCCGTCTGGGTTTCAGCTTCTGTTCCCTAGTTTTTCCTTGGTTTCTTTCTTCTCCGGTTCTGTGGTTTCTTTTGTCTTCCCCCCCTCTCTGTCTCCTGGATTTTTTTTCCGCCTTCAGTCCCTCGGTCCTGCCTCTGTTCTGGGTCTCCTTTTCTCTTAGTTTTTCCCCTTTTCGGTCGCTCACAGTTTTTTTTTTTTTGCGTGCATGGCCTTTCTCTAGCTTTTATAGAGCCAGAGAATGCCATGCGGTCACCTCCACATAATGAGGTGACCGACCGTTTGCAGGAGTAATGAGGGAATGAGGATCGTGCAGTGTCCGTTTCTTGTTTGAAGAAGATGAACAGTGTCCCTTGAAACGGCGCCGTTTTGAGATGTGAAATGGCCATTTGCATTTTGGCCCTTGAATGTTTGAAAGTTTTGCAACTAAGCCCCTAGTTAAATTGTAATTGGACCCCTGCATTTTGGCGCCATTTTCAAGCTAGTCCTTGGATTTTAAGTTTTGCAATTTGGACCCCAATTAAAACCCCAAACTTTGATATTTCTTTAATTAAGTCCTTGATTTCATTAATTAAATTAATTTCAAACTCAATTAAGTCTCAAAACTTATCAATTCTCCAATTAAACCCTTGATTTGATTAATTAAATTAATTCCAAGCTTAATTAAGTCTCAAAACTTATCAATTCTCCAATTAAACCCTTGATTGGATTAATTAAATTAATTTCAAGTTCAATTAAGTCTCAAAACTTATCAATCATGTTGTCCTTAACCCAAATTTTAATTCATTCTTCATTTATTTCATTTTACTTGCTTTTCATCATCATTATTAAAAGGGTCAAAAATTGGGTTATGACAGTTGCCCCCTCTTTATAATATTTACTATACAAAGATATTGGAAAATTTCATTTTCTTTTAGCTTTGTATAGTAAATTTATAAAGAAAAGTAGATACAGAAAGACCCTTTGCTTTTTCCCTAGTCTTGAAAACTTCAAAAATAATAGATTGACACACAATCTTTACAGAGAGATCAAGAAACAAGTCATTTGGAAGAAAACCCACTTTTTTTTGTTTTTTTTTTGTTTTGTTTTTTTGTTTTGTGTTTTTTAAATGGATCAAATTGTTTTGGGCAACCTGTCCGATGATAAAAGAACGCAAAAAGGGTTTCCCGGATGGTCTAATTGTTCTAGGAGACCTGCCCGATAAAGAATAAAACGCGAAAAGGGTTTCACGAGTGGTCAAATTGTTCCAGGCGACCTGCCCGATAAAGAATAAAACGCGAAAAGGGTTTCACGAGTGGTCAAATTGTTCTAGGCGACCTGCCCGATAAAGAATAAAACGCGAAAAAAGGTTTCGCAAGTGGTCAAATTGTTCCAGGCAACCTGCCCGACAGGAAGAATAAAACGCGAAAAGGGTTTCGCGAGTGGTCTAATTGTTCCAGGCGACCTGCCCGATAGGAAGAATAAAACGCGAAAAGGGTTTCGCGAGTGGTCAAATTGTTCCAGGCGACCTACCCGATAAAGAATAAAACGCGAAAAGGGTTTTGCGAGTGGTCTAATTGTTCCAGGCGACCTGCCCGATAGGAAGAATAAAACGCGAAAAGGGTTTCGCGAGTGGTTTAATTGTTCTAGGCGACCTGCCCGATGAAGAATAAAACGAGGAAATTGTTTTTTTTGGACAAATACAAATGAAAGGGTTTCATTGTAATGGGTGACCTACCCAAGTAAAAAAAAGAAAAAGGAAAATAAGGGCTCGAAGGCGCGCTCGAAAGGAAACGAGGGCTCAAAGTCGCGCTCGATAGGAAGCGAGGGCTCAAAGGCGCGTTTGAAAGAGGTGAGGGCTCGAAGGCGCACTCAAAAGAGAGGTAGGGTTAGGAAACGCACTACCTTGGATGGTCTATGGCTCAAAGGCGCACTTGAAAGGGGATGAGGGCTCGAAAGGCGTGCTAAAAATGATGATCGAAGGCTTGAAGGCGCATTTGAAAGGAGATGAGGGCTCGAAAGGCGCGCTAAAAATGATTATCGAAGGCTCGAAGGCGCATTTGAAAGGAGATAAGGGCTTGAAAGCACCCTAAAAATGATGATCAAAGGCTCGAAGGCGCATTTAAAGGAGATAAGGTCGAAGGCGCACTTGAAAGGAGATAAGGGCTTGAAAGCGCCCTAAAAAATGATGATCAAAGGCTCGAAGGCGCATTTGAAAGGAGATAAGGGCTTGAAAGCGCCCTAAAAATAATGATTAAAGGCTCGAAGGCGCATTTGAAGGAGGTAGAGAAACACAGAGATTTTTTTCAGGTGGCCTAATTCTCATGGGTGGCCTGCTCAGGTTGAAAAATTCTCAAAAAATGACAAATTTTCAAAAGCAATTTCAATCTTTGGCCATTTCAAGTTGGCCTTCCACTTGATGGATTCCGCTAGAAGTTTCTCTAATGAAATTAGCAAAACTCATTGTCCAATGTCTCAAAGTTTAGATGATATGCATGCATCTTTACCTGTTTTGAAATATAGGCCCCCATTTCTTCTTAATCTTCTTGTTGTTTGATTGATGAGGACTTACTACCTCTGATTTGGGTCCTCTTTGTTGCTTGGCTTCTAGCCCACTCGAGTTGGCCCATGTAAGTCTATTTCCAGATTTTTTTACACAACTCAGCCTTTGTGGTGCCCATTGTGACCCACTTGCTTGCTAAAGATTTTCTGACTCGTCAAACAATTTGAGAGTACCACTCATTACTCCTCGTTTCACTACCAGAAACATTCAGTGTCACTTGCTGAAAGGATCAAAATGTCTTTTATAAACCAAAATGCCCCCTTGTCTGGTTGAAGGAAATTACCATCTCATTTTCTAGAATTTTTTCTTTTAAACACAATGTTGCCCCCTTGTACTGGTCATTGCCCCCAAGTGTGCTTTGCCAGCGAGTTAGACAAATAATGGTTTTAAAAGACCATTCTCTCATTTTTTTTTCATTTTGGTGAAGGAATATGGGTCGAGAATAGAGCTTGAAATCTTGATCTTGCATTTTGAAGACAAAAATTGTTTCGATGTGAGCCTTAAACAATTTGCTTTTGAAATATTGCAACTTCTTGGTTATTTTCTTTCTTGGAAAAGAGATTATTTGCTCTTGTGTTTGGTAATGAGATCTTCAGTGAAAATACATCATGAGATGAGCTTTTGTTTTTATGGGTTTTCAAAGTGAAGGGCTCGAGAAAAAAAACTCGAGGTTTTGTTTGAGAAAAAAACTTGTCTCTTTTTGAACATTCATTTTTATCAGCATGAATAATAATGAGTAGTTTATTTTTGATGTCATGAATCTTATGAAAAAGTATTCTTTACATTTTGAGAGCATTGTTTATTGTTCTAGGTTGCTTGCTTGCTTGCTTGATTAGAAAGGACTTCTACATGCACGTAACATAGGCTGTGGTTTTTGGCTATGAAAGAAAAGGATTCATAAGGCTCAAAGAGTGTTTCAGGGTTTCAAAGACTGAAGATCACTATCAATAGTTTGACTCTTGACGTCATTCATATTTTTTTTGTCACTCTTCTTTGATTTGCCCTCTTTTCTTTTTCATAGCTTTGCTAGAGCATACTCACCTTATCTTGGTTATCACTTTTTCTTGTGATTAGGGCATGCCCCCTAGCATTTGAGTTTCTTGGGCTCTTTATGCCTTTTTGGCTTTCTCACGGCCTTTTCTCATTTCTCATTGAAATTTTCTATTGCCCCCCAGTGTGGGGTGTGATCCTAGTCGGGATTTTTTTTCATGAAAGAAAAATTATTCAGGCTCAAAAAGGGATCTCAAGGAATGTACTTATTTCAGAACGTGAAAGGAATAACAAAGATGGCCTTTCCTCATTTCAAGCGCAAACAGTTAGGATCAATAAACTTTGACTTCATCTAGTGTGATGGTTTGGTCTTTGCAAAGATGCATTCCATGGGTCATAAGCAACGAGTTCACTACATACCATTATTCATACATTTAAAAACACATGATTCAAGAGTCATGGGGTAAGGGTGTTTATTCATTTCCTTTTTCTCTCTTTTTTTGTTTATAATTTAGTCACCTCAATGATGGAGTTGTTTGATTCACTTGTTATTCTACAAGTAGAATGTCAAAAATCATTTTTGAATAAACATCAAATTATTTTTGAAATCAAAACGCCAGATCAAATTTTCAAAACTCCAATAGGGAAACTGATTTTGGTAGAAGAGATGAATTGAGTCTATGAGATCACGCGAGGCTTCAAAAGTGTATTCGTGAGTTCTTATAAGAAAACTCTCTTAAGAAGATGAATAATGCTTGGTAGTAAACACGATTGAATGAGAAACTCATTATTTCATTGACGCTTTGGAAAAGAAACAACAAAGAACTTATGCCAACATGAATACTGGCATGATAACACATAAAAGGGGCTAAACATTTAGTGATCATCGATTGGAATTTCTAGAATCTTTCAATTACTCATTCTTCTTGACAAGGGTATCTTTTCAGCAGTTAGTTGAAGCCATATGCAGACCATTCTTGACCTAATATCACCGTAGCTTTTTCTTCAAGATATTTGATTTCTAGGAGTCGGTATGAAGAAATCAGCTATAGGAACGATAAGTGCTTTAGCAACCCCCTTCAGTGTCCTTCCTTTTTAAGTGAAACCGTTCTTTTTCAGTTAGATCAACAATTTTACCTAACCCAATCGCTTGTTCAATCCTCTCAGCTATAACAACCAGGTCAGTAAAATGTTGTGCAGAGCTTCTAACCAAGTATTCAAAGTATGGAGCTTTAAAGGTGTTGGAAAATAAACTGATCATCTCCTTTTCCAACATGGGAGGGTTAACTTGTGCAGCTACCTCACTCCATCTTCGGGCGTATTCTCTTATGGACTCCTTGTTGTTCTTCTCCATAGCTTGCAAGCTTAACCGATCAGGGCCCACATCTATATTGAACTTATATTGCCTCATGAAGGCATCAACTAAATTCTTCCATTTTTTAACCTTGGTATTATCCAATCGCATATACCAAGTGAGGGCAGCGCCACTTAAGCTGTCTTGAAAGAAATGAATTAGCAATTTCTCATCATCAACCACCTCGGCCATTTTGTTGCAGTATGCTTTAAGATGAGTTATAGGGCATTGAGTTCCCGTATATTTGACAAATTCTGGCACTCTAAAATTTTTAGGAATGACAATGTTGGGCACCAAACACATCTCGGCGGCTTTCACCGGATCATACAAATGATTTCCCTCAACTGCCCTTATCCTCGCTTCTAGGGCAGTCCATTTTTCCAAACCCTCTTCTTTTATCATCTTGCCCTTCTGAGATTCTTTCTCGGTAGGATCAATGGTAGATGAAATTCTTGAGGGGTATGCTGACTGAAAATGCATAGCTTGTTGAAATTCCGATGACACCCTATTTGCCCCCAGATTCTGTGGATCGAAATGAGTTACATGCATATCTTCAGGCTGAGCTATAAGTGTTGCTTTTCCGGATTTATCTCTCAAGGCCTGCTCGAGTAGACTAGTAAGCCTTGCGACTTCTTCTTTAAGATTATCCACCTCTTTTTTATGTTGGGCTTCTAACTGGGCTCTTTCTTCGTTTTCCATTTGTCTTTTTCTCGAACGAGTGTTATAGGCGGATTTCAATGGGGAGCCTATATTTCAACCTGCTAAATGTAAATCATGCAATTTATGCAAAGATGTTGATAATAAAAAAAAAATGCTTATGAAATGCAAACTTGCCCTTCACGGGGTGACAACCTAGTAGGAAGATCATAATTGTTGAGTGCATCAAGGGGTTGGTCATTATCTAGTTTCAAAGGGTCTCTCGCATGCTCAGTGATCGTCCATGAAAGGTCGATATGAGGCTTACAAGTAGTGTGAAGATAGAGGCCCTGAGTAATATCAGTTTGGCATATCAACCACTTTCAAGTAAACAATCAAGCGAGAGTTGGATGGTTTCACGAGTCTTACCCAGGCTAAAGCCATTGGGGTACCGTTACTCCCCCACTTATCCTAGGTTGTAAAGTGTGTAAATTTTTGTATAAGCAGATTTAATACAGATGTGGAAACCAATTCATCTCCTTAAACACATGTACATACAATTTTCTAATAGATAACCATACCTTTCTACCAAAGTTGTTCCCGTTTTCTCTTCCAATCTTGTAATATTGCGTCTAAAATTAATGTCTATAGTAGTTTTTTATGTTTTATTATGTTGCGGCGAGACTTGATCTTATATATTTCGCCCAAGTTTTATCTTTTTTTTTTTGAACTTAAAGTAAAATACTTGAGTTGTTGGACCCTTTTGTATTTGACTTTGGCAGGCCTGTTTAGGAGTGTGGTTGCGATTAATTTTTAAAGTGCTTTTTATTCAGAAAAATATCAAAATAATATATATTTTTTATTTTTTAAAAATCATTTCTGATATCAGCGCATCAAAATGATATAAAAATACGAAAAAAAATTAATTTAAAGTAAAGAAAAAAAATTCATTTTTTTTCAAAAGCGCTTTTCAAACAAAAATCAAACAGGGTAAATACACTCTTCAACCACTTGACATTGTACCACATAATATTACACAATATTGTATAAAAGGCTAATTGGTCAAAAAATAAAAAATCCTTGGAACTTTTGAGCAAACTCAACCACGCATTTGGCTTTTTTTATTTTCTGATTTTGGTCCATCAAACTATCTAATCAAGGCAATCTATAGTTTCCATTAGGGTTTGTTAGATTTTTATCCATTGCAACTTGTCAAATAGACGTAAGGTGCACATGCATGACTATTCCCTCCCGATTCTAATAAACCTAACTTAAAAGACCTAACAGAGATGGTGGATTACATTAAGATCAAATCAGGGCTGAAATTAGAAGAAAATCAAAAGTTTAAGGTCAATTAGGGATCAAATTAAAAATTTTTGCAGCAAATGACCTTTCTATAAAAGGCGTTGAACTATGGGGGCCCAATTGATTGAAATCAAGGGTGAAATTGAAAAGAATTGAAAGTTTAATGGTCAGTTGATGGTCAATTTTCATAAATCCAAGATCAAGGATCAAAATGAAAAAGGCATAGGAATGCAGGGGTGATGTTGAAGTTAGGTAGGGGCAAAATTACATAAAATTTAAAGTTTAAAGCCAATCAGGGGTGTAATTGAATGTAATTAAAAATCAAATGACTAAATTGAACTATGGCAAAACAGTGCCGTTTCGGTTACTATTCATCATCTTCTTCTTTTTTTGCTTGAAAAGGTTGTTTGGGTGGCTATTTTCAGGGGTATTTAATGCCTTTTCTCCCTACTGAACTGGGCAAACCATACACCAATATGATGGCTTGACATTGTACAATACTCTAGAGTAGGTTTTGTCGGCTAACTATCCTTACAGCTGCTGCGATGCCGCCCTAAAGTTGCCAAACCGACCAGCCTTTTTGCAACCATTTTGATAGTTCATGATAGCTACTTTGAGCCAACTATTGGGATCCTTCTAGGTCGAATCAAGGGTCAAGATTTGGCTATAGTAATGAATATTCTTCTTCCACCCTTTATAAACAAGGGTGAATTCCATGCATTGAGCATAAAAAAATCAATGTGCAAAGTTGGCAAAAAATCATCCCTTTCTTTTTTTTGACAATTTTATTCTTTCTCTCTCTCTACTGCTTCTTCATCCACCAACCATCTTGTCGGTAGCTTATCCACTAACAGCTCTACCATGAGCTGCCAGCACAACCACTAGACGACCACCCCCCAACTTTAGAAGGCAGCCTTTCCACCAGCGGCCACGCCACTACAAGTTTCTTTTTCTTCCTCCATAGCAGCCTTTCTGATAACCACCACCATCCTCACATCGGCCGTCCCAAACCACCAGCAGAACCTTCTAATCACGTCAGACACACCCTCCACTCCAAATAGCTTCCTTCTCCTTTCTTCTTCCTCTTCCACTCTCCCGTAGCCACTATATGCAGTAACTAAAATAATTAACATCGTTGTTGGACTAGGCCAACAACCATGTGGGCTGTGGGTTGGACCTGTTTTAAAACAAACCAGATAGTTGGGTCAGGTCCAACCCTAAAAAAAGAAGAGAAGACTATTAGGTCGTCAATCAGCCTAACCTGATTGAGTCGAGTTGGACCCATTCCAGCCCAACCCTAATAGCTGGGGCAGGTCAAGCCCAATATATATAATAAAATATTAAAAAATTAAAAAAAACTTCAAATTTTCAAAGCGCATTTTAAAAATATTTGTGGGTCCTTCACATGTTTTTTCAATAATTTTGCATAATATCGGACTTTATATTTACATTGTAAGATACAAATTTGGTATTAAAATACCTGGTTTTCTATAAAACTTTTCTTATAAATGTTTTTTGAAAATTTTAAAAAATTCAAAAAAATTTAAATTAATCTCCTTTTTCAAAAAAAAAATAATTTTGTTTCGTGCATACAGCTCCTAAAAGTTTTCCAAATATATTTTTATAAAAAACTGCACCTTTCTTATGTTTCAAAATGCATAAATGGATATCGTAACTAGTTTATGATTATCCGTTAGAGTTTGACGAAAATATAAAAAACCCTTCACCAATCATTATGTTCACTTTATATTTAAAGTGTTAGGGTTTAGTTGTAGATTTTAATATTTGAGAATGTAAAACTACATAGTAGAGTACGCTTTTAGGTATTAAAGATACAAAGAAACAAATGCGATGCTAAAATTTAGTCCTTAGATTGGTTATGATTTAACCCGATAAGATAGAAACTTCCTCACGAAAAGAGATCTGTTTTGAACTTTAGACAAGACCAATGAACAAAAATGTGACTTAGAATAACAATCAAACAACAATGTAGCTTATCTTAGGTAAGGTGCACTGGGGGTGATGTGCTTTTTCCTTGCATAACCAGTCCCTTACTCGGACTCTTGCAGACCATAGGTTTCCTAGTAACCATAACACTAGGTGGTGACTCCTGAACCTTATAATCATAACTTTATGATTATACCAAAATCCTCTTTTTAACACACCTATCAAGAGGTAGATTTGCCATTCTCGACACCGCATGCCTCGCGACAACTTTGTCACAATTGATTTTATTCTATTAGCTCTTAATTCTTAAGATTTTCTAGGTTTTGAGGAGTTTTAGACAAATCCAATGCGTACTCTGATAAAAATAGACCTAACTTTTGATTCAACTATTGGATCAGATTGAAGTTTTGTTAAAATGTTCTAAAAAGCTAATTATATAAGAGAAGATGCTTTGTTCTTCATGCTCAAATTAGTCCTAGAAGAAACCATTTTAAAATTTTATTTATTTTATTTTTTGTTTTGAAATTCTTTTTCCTATTTTGATTAGGAGTACTCTTAATTTAATTAGGATTTTTCTAATTAAGATGGTTATCTGTATATATATATATAAAACATCCATGTATGCTATATTTCAGAAGAGAATTTATAAAATAAATCTTTTGAAATATATTATAGTAATTTTTTTCTTCAATCTTCTCTATAGTTATGGTTAGAAACCTTAGGCTTGAGAACACTAGTTTTTTTTTTCCCTTTATAGTTTATGGTTGTAAAACTTTAGTTATTGAGAAACCCTATCCATACTATATGTTGCATCAATTGGTAAGAATATGTTAGTCTCTTTAATGGATGGAGATGATAGCAACATCCCACCCCTATGATGTAGGAGTTAAGGTCATCTAGGATGTTGTGCTAAGAACAAGCAAAGAATCATATTAATGTTAATTATCTTAGAACATCTAATTCTTATTTAAGGTAATGGCTCAAAAGTGCACTTAGAGGGAAAAGGGATAGGGCTAGAAAGCACACTATTCAAAAGATGAGGGCTAGAAAGGACAATCGAAGGAAAAAGAAGATAGGGTTTGAAAAGAAAACGATGATCTTTATGAAAAACTGAAAGACTTTTTTTTAAGTGGTATAGTTGTACCAGAAAACTTGCCTATTGGTAAATTCAAAAAAATTGAAATGGTCAAATTATCATGGGTGACCTGCCCAGACAAAGAATACAAAGGTTTTTCCAAATGGTCTCATTGTAATGGACGACCTACTCGGTTGAAAAATGCAAAGATTTTTCAAAGTGGTCTCATTATAATAGGCGATCTGCCAAGGTGAAAAATGCAAAGATTTTTCAAAGTGATCTTATTGTAATGGACGACTTACTTAGGTGGAAAATACGACTTACCTAGCAAAAGGGTTTGGCCAGAAATATCTTGAAGGGATGACGAGATAGGGCTTGAAACTACATTATCTAGGAGATAAAAGCTCAAATAAGCACTTAAAAGGAAAAGAGATAGGGTTTGAAGGTACACTATCTGAGAGATAAGGGCTCAAAGGGGGACAAGGGCTAAAAGGTGTACTCGAAAGGAGGTAAGGTTAGAAAATGCACTACATGGGAGATAAGGGCTCAAATGCACATTAGAAAGGAGGTAGGGTTAGAAAACACACTACCCGAGAGATGGGAGCTCAAAGACACACTCAAAAGGAAGAGGATAAAGCTAAAAGTGCACTATCTAAGAGATGAGGGCTCAAAAACTCACTTGGAAAGGATAGAGATAGAGTTAGAAAGTGCACTCTCTAAGAAGCGATGGCTAGAAAGTGCTCGAAAGAGATAGGACTAGAAAGTGCACTATCTAGAAAGCACACTTTGAAGAAAAAAGGGAGATAGGGCTAGAAAGCGCACTATCTGAAAGGCAAGGGCTAGAAGGCGCACTTTGAAGAAAAAAGGGAGATAGGGCTAGAAAGCGCACTATCTAGGTTGAGGGATCAAATATGCTCTTAAAAGGGCAAAAGACAGGGTTGGAAAACTACAAACCCATTAAGGATTCTTTTCCTTTGCTTCTCAACAAGGACCTAACTGCAATGCATTATGATGAATGTATACTACTTACCTGAGAAATATAGGTCCCATTTTCTTCATGGTCTATCTCTTTCTGAAGTTGGATCTCTATTAACTAGCTTTAGTGGCTTCTTGTTTTTGCTTACTCAAGTCATCACTTGTGGTCTTGATTTCTAGAAATAACATATCTTTAGATTATATCTACATGCCCCCTACTTAAAGATCTTTATCTTTAATTTTGTTCAACATCCTCTGTTTTCTTAGAAAGGGAATCATATAGCTAGTTCTATTATGTTTATTGGATTGCCCTCAACCTGATTATGCTCGTTAGTGTTTAATTCGGGTTTTTATTGGGGATAAGTTTGAGTGAAAGAAGATTTAGTTATTTACAAGGAGTTTCTTTATGGAGAATTTTTAGAATTTCAAAGCTATTCCAAACACAAACCATTTTAATATTAGTTTCAAGAAAACTTGTTCTGAAAAAAAAAATTCAAGTGATTCCTATAGACAGATTTGAAAGTCTTTGTTTTGTTGTTTTGGTAAAATTGTGAAGTGATGTTTTATTGGTCAGGGTGGTTTAAGTTTTAATGTGAGGGTATTAGGGAACCACTCTTCAAAGCATTGATTTTATTTGTATGAATAATGAAGCTTGTTTCTCATAAGAAACATTACCTACCAATCTTGATTGTTTGTTTTTTATTAGAAAGGGCTTGATTAGGCACATAACATAGACTTTGGCTTTTGGTTATGAAGATAAATGTTATTTATAGGCTCAAAAGGTGTTTAAAGGATTTCATGACTAAAAATCATTAATGTTTGTTTCCAGAATTTTTTGGATTCATGGATTTCTACACCTTTAGCTTGTAAAATTATCTGTCATGCCCCCTAGTGTCGGGCTTAGGCTTTTTCTCTTTATTTTCTTCATTTGGTTTTGAGCATCATCATCATATTAACTATTTTACGGTACGCTTAAACCTTTTAAATTCTTTGGATTCCGTCATGCCCCCCAATTTTGTTTGGGAATCTTTAATCATTGAGGATTTTTTCGTATATTTCTCGCACTTGCCTCCTAGTGTGGGCTTTATAATTTTAGCCAGGGTTATTTTTTCAAGAAAAAATTAGTACGCTCAATGGAAACTGTAAAAGGTATATTTTAGTATTGTGAAGGGATTATCAAAGATGACCTTTTTTCATTTCAAACACATCCATTTAGAATCAATAAGCTTTGCTTTTTTTTTTTTCATGTAAATATGCAAAATGATTTCTCGTTATTCGTTCAATTGAAAGTTAGCTTTGAAGTCATCTCATGGTGTTTGAGTTGTTTTTCAAGTTTTTTTTATAGGTGTATGGTCACTTTTCTAGGAGATCACTTGAATTTCCAAAACTCATTTGTTAGAACAAACACTAATTCGATTTCTGTTTTTGTACAGAAACTTTGATTTTCCAAAAATCCTTGTAAAAACATGAGATCATACATACTAAAGAATTCTTGGTGTAGTTGGTTTGTAAGTAAATAGTGTGCTTGTTTAGGTGTGTTATTTACATGAGATGACAAAACAAATGAAGGCACATCATAAACATAACAAAACACATGATCTTATTAAAAAGAAATGCTCATTTGACAAAGAAAGTCTAATGGAATTATAAGCCAAATTGCCAACAAGACTAAAATAGTCAAAAGAACATTGTATGTCTAAACACTTCTACGGATATGGTCAAGCAACTACATTTTAAACATAGTAGGGGCAGGCTCCATCTTCTAATTCTGGTACACTTTCTTTTTGGCTAACCTGCTTATAAGAGTTTTTATAGGGATCTCATTGACAATATGGAAAAACATTATGGTAGAAGTTTGTCCTCTATTTCCATCATAGACACCTCTTCAAATTGAAGTTCATTAGGGGCTTAATCGCATTAAATCGAAAGTTTAGGCTCAATTAGAGATACCATTGCACAAAAGTGTAAGCGGGAGGACTAAATTGAAGATCGGCGAAAAATCCCTAATTCAGCCCAAAACGGCGTCGTTTTGAATTTTTTTTAAAAAAAGTACCAGACGACTGTTCATTGTCTTCCCCAATTTTGCCCTAAAATGATAGCTTAGGGAGTTATTTTTAAGGTGCATTTAATGCCTCATATGTCCACCAAAATTGACAACACATGCACCAAAATGGTCACTTGACATCCCTCTATCCCTGAGTATGGTCCGTGCAGGCCTATTAACATGAAATCGACCCCGGCACCGGCCTAAAGAGGCCAACTCAAGTAGCCTTTTCCTGCAGATTTGACAACTCACGATGCACACTTTGAACCAACGGTTGGGATCCTTTCTAGCCAAACCAAAGGCCATGATTTGGTACCATTAAAGACAAAATGTCCCTCTTCCACCTCCTATAAAAAGGGTGCATTTCATGGCCTGGGCAGGGAGAAAATCGGGTCCAAACTCGGCCAAAAACCAATCATTCCCCAGTTCCCAACCAACATTTTCCTCCCTTCCTTCTCTCTCCACTGTGTCTTCAACCCCTGAAGACCCCATAGATACCTTTCTCCTCCACTAACAGACGGTAGCGCAGCCTCCCTGCGAACCCAAATCCTCACTAGTGGCAGAACAACCACAACGACCACTGGTCCCTCTCCCCTTGCAGTTTTTCTTCTCCTTCATTCATCCTGCTTTGCCACCGGCCACCATCTCTGCCACAGCCTTAGCCACCGTCCTCACGTCAGCCCCTCCCCGTCTCGACCATCCAGGCCTCCATTTAGGCACTCCAGTGTCAGGTAGCGCCGCTTCTCCATTGCTGCAACTAAGTTGTTGCATGGAGAACAAGAATTCGTTCTGCATGCAACATAATTAATTAGCATGGTTGCTGGGTCAAGCTAGTAACCATGCGGGCCTGGGCGAACCATTTGGGTCCGGCCCGACCGCAAAAAGAAAAGAAAAGGAACCGTTTGTTGGTTTGTTACTTCTCCTACTACTATTCATTGAGCAGTTATTCTTCGTATTTTGTGATATCTTTATAGTACAGTCTTTTAACTCTAGCCTTCTCCTCTCTTATGTACATATTTTCTCTTTGTTTAATTTTGGATTGTTTATGTCCATAGCTTTAATCATGACAGATACCAGCAACAATATTCAACGACCTGATTAATTACTTTGTACGTGTGAAATGCAGCTGAAGAATTAGAAATTTTGACAAATCTCAAGACAAACTAAATTAATTTCCGGTGGCCCTTTTTAACCAATTTTGAAAGCAAAGGCTTCGTTATCGTATATAGTCACAGAAAAATTTGTGGTTTTGAGTTCAATCACTTAGAATCCGGTGGTTTAATATTAATATCGATTTTTGGGTTTTTTTTTTTACCTTTAATTTTTTGTAAAACAAAACAGAAAACTTGATTTAAAAATACTAATTGAATTGCTGACGAAATATAAACATTGACGAGACATTTTTTGACGATGGAAAACCATCGGTGCTTCCATCCGCATTTAAAAATACCAATTGAATCTTCATTATATGCCACCGAATTATTTCATTGATATTTTCTAATTTTCTATTGGTGTTAGCAACTCTTACCCACTTGTGCAATGTCAAGGGTTGCTTGTCTGCTTGACTTCTCTAGTTCACATTACTGACCTTGTACGGTCATTACCTGTGTCTAATAAATGTTTACAAAAAAATGAATGCATAATTTTTTATATCATTCTTAGAAAATTTATCTTTAATTAAAAATTTATTACAGACTAATTATAACCAAGTTCAAATTTGGTCAACCGTTTTGACCAACCAGTGCACCATCATTTTGAAGGCCAGAATTTAGACATAAAAAAGGAAAATTATTCTGACCCCCACATTTGAAGACCATTTTATTTTATCTTTGTAATTTTAAAAATTAGTTTATAATATTTATAACATTTTATGTATTGCGTTGAATAGGCGTAAACTTAATTAATATAAAAATTGAAAATATTACACTTTTAAATAATTCGTTGAAATTGTTTTTAAAGAATCATTCCAAAAAGTTGAAAATAAAAACAGAATTAGAAAAGGACATGGAAAATATTTGGCAAAAACATGAATGAGGAGAGACTAGTGATGGATCATGGTCCATGGCTTTAATCATGACAGATACCAGCAACAATATTCTACGACATAATTAATTATTTACATGGGAAACGCATCTGAAGAATTAGAAATTTCGACAAAAAATAAAGTATATTAAACAATTGGGGTATCTGAGGAAAATCGAAGAAAAACTAAACATTAATTGAAATTCAAGATTAAAAAAAAAAAACAAAGTTGTATTCAAATCTCTTGCATTACTAAATTTTATTTCTTATAATTAATAAAGACAAGATATATAAGATCTCAATTAAATTAATCAAATTTAAAAATTAGGATTATTTTAAATTGAGATTCAATGATGGAAGAATAATGCTATGTGAAATTGTGACTTGGCAACTCTTACAATGATGGAAGAATAATGCAATGTGAATTGGCGACTTCCAAACTCTTGGTTGCTTGTCTGCTTCAATTCTCTCGTTCATATTGCTGAACTTGTGGTCATTATCCTTTATAATAAATGGTCATTAAAAAATGAATACATAAATTTATGAGAAGTATACATATTTTTCTATTTTATCTTTAATACTTGTTAGAAAAAGAATGTCTTTTTTTTTTTTTTTTTGCAAAAACATGAATGAGGAGAGATACCAGGAACAATATTCCACCGGATAATTACTTGGTACTTGGGAAATGCCGCTGAAGAATTAGAAACAGGACAATCAAAATTAATAATTCGTTCGAATTTTTTTTTTTTTTGAAGAATCATTCCAAAAAATTGAGGAAAAAAAAAAGAATTAGAAAAAGTAATGGAAAATATTCGGGAAAAACATGAATGAGGAGAGACTAGTGATGGATCATGGTCCATAGCTGTAATCATGACAGATACCAGCAACAATATTCTACCAGAAAATTAATTATTTTGTACGTGGCAAACGCATCTGGAAGACTAGAAATTTCGACAAAAGTCAAGATAAACGAAATTAATTTCCAGTGGCCCTCTTTAACCAATTTTGAAAGCAAAGGCTTCGTTATCGTATATAGTCACAGAGAAATTTGTGGTTTTGATTTCAATCACTTAGAATCCGGTGGTTTAATATTAATAACGATTTTCGGGTTTTTTTTTTACCTTTAAATCTTTGTAAAACAAAACAGAAAACTTGATTTTTTAAAAGTTTTGTTCGACATCTTGATTTGTAAAACCTATTAATTGGGTTTAATCTAATACCTGACTTTTCTCACTCCCAGAAAAGAAGAGAAGAGAAGTGAGTTCAAAGAGAAGATTTAATTTGATATGACTTGTTTTCGATCTTATCTTAGTGGAGAGGGAGAGAAGAAGTCATGGAGAGAAGGAGAAGAAAATCGAAATTTGTGAAAACCGAGTCGTTTGGGTCGTCGGGGTGATATCACAGAGGAAGATATTTTTATCTTTTCATCAAAATTTAATCTTGTCTTAACCCGGTATGTAAAGTGCAATATTTTTTAATCTACAGAGGCAAAGTGAAACCGAGTTTTTTCAAATGTCAGGATGGTCAGAATAATTTCCTAACACAAATTCCGCCGGTATTGTGTTTTTTTTTTTTTTTGAGATTTATTGTGAACTATATTATTATACTGGAAGGGGATCATCAGGTAAAAAAATTATAAATTGCGATCTCCGACCGAACAAATTGTTTGTCGATGATTCTGGTATTGTAGCAGCTTATCGATGGACTGCTAATAAAATATTCAATCAACAAACCCAGGTGATGGATTTGCTAATGGATTATGACGACAACATATTCTGTTTGCAAATCCATCCACATTTAAAAATACTAATTGAACTGCTCATAAAATATAAATATCGATAAGATATTTTTTGATGATGATTTTCTATCGGTACTTCCATCGGCATTTAAAAATACCAATGAAATCTTGTTAGGAAGTTAATCTCTTTATTTAGTAATAGATAATCAGTGTATATTATCTTCCTATTGTAATGCCTATCTTATAGTTTGATACCCTGTAATGTAGCTTTCCATTCCTGACTTGTAGCTTTCCATTCCTTTTTTTTTTTTTGATAGTAATCGAGTATATTATAATAGGCGACCCCATTAAGAAGATGAGGGCTGAAATAAGAAAGATTACAGGGGGGAATTAAATCATAAAGAGAGCGAGGAATTTACAACCCCGACTAGTTAGTCCAGTTCATGATACATTCAGGATTTCTATAAAGATCGGAACCTGTGTAACTGAAATTTTTAACAGAGGATTTCAACCAAAAGGCCAACCGATGAAAGGTGAGGTCAAAAATCACATCCCAGTCTGGAGTTTTGGAGTCGAAGATCATATTGTTGCGCGCTATCCAAATTGACCAGTATAATCCTTTACAGAGAAGGG
>Ga0325411_1001471_pt1 | contig 26272 bp, 14 predicted proteins | sample PopdelMetagenome_13_FD_206181 | JGI IMG/M metagenome (GOLD analysis project Ga0325411, IMG submission 206181) | Populus deltoides microbial communities from Bellville, Georgia, United States - Xylem-PdIQD-R4 | ecosystem: Host-associated > Plants > Phyllosphere > Stem > Wood/Secondary xylem... | reverse complement strand
ATCAATCAAACTAGACAGAAAATTCAAAATAAAGAAGCAGTATTTCCTCATTTCCAGCAAAACCCATTTTATTTCAAGCTTAGATTTGTGCAGCTGTACTTTTTATCTTGTACAACTTATAACAAGCTTTGCCTCTCATCATGAAAGCATTGTTCCATGCAATTTTCCTCTCATAAATTTTCTTTAATTTTTTCCACAGTACTCGGGCATCCATTTCTTTAGCAATATGGTAAAATTGTTAGTTTAATATTTCTTGTAGTCAATCGAATCGATTTATTACACGTAATATTATTATATTAATGTAAATATATATTTATTATTAATAAAAATTTAAAATTATCTTTAATATTCATATAATATTAGATTAATGAATCAAAAGTAAATATAAAGTTCATAGAACAAAAATACTTTGCAAATAAAATTATAAAGTTGTTATAATTATAGGACTTCTATTGCATCAAAACATTATTTCTAAAATGTTCCCGGGCAATGCTCTCTTAAATACTAGACATTTATTAGAGTTGTAGAGACTGATACATATTATATTCTTTTTTTATGAAAGAAAGCAGTTGTTCTCGTAAGTTGAGGTATAAGAGATACCTAGAACTAATAGGTGTTTGTCATAAGACATGTAAACTGAACTGACCCGCATGAGAATTCCATATGGAGAGATCATCTATGTCAATGGAAAGGCTCGCGTGACGATTGTGTAAGTGATCCTTAGACTTGAGATCACGAAATTATCTTATATAGAGATTGTTACGCTTTGATCCTGTTACATGTTATCTTCATAAATGTAACAAATGGGCAGACATTGGATATAACATGAATTATATGAAGGTACTTGAGTGATTAAGAGAGGATTCATCATCCTAAATGAATTAGAAAAAATATTTTATTTGTTCTCAAATAGTATTGACTAAGTTCTTTGGCCAAGGTGGAATGAGATTTGAAAAGAGTTTTAAATCTTATTTCAATGATCAATAACTATTATATAGAGAACAAATATGATTTAACATTGCATACATACTTCATGCTTCAATGTTAAATCAGAATATTATTGATGAAAAGATATTAATTACACTGAAAAACCAGTCACTAAAAAGTTAAGTCAAACCACTAATGATTTTTCTAATATTTGAGGGATCATGACACATTGCTAGACCATACACTTGATCTTCAAATATAAATTAATAAATTGTTGAATTGATAATAAATTAAATTATTTAATTCTATTTAATTATAATTATAATTTATATTTGGACCAACATATTAGGAAGTTAATGGGTCACATACATTAAAAATCATTAGTCAGAAATTAAACTGGGATGATTTAATTAAGTATGACTTAATTAAAATATATTTTAGAAATTAAGGACTAGAAAATATTTAATTCAAGGATTATAATTCTAGTCTTAGAATAATCAAGTAGGGACTTGATTAATTAAAATTATAAAATTATCCTTAAATAATATATGGATATTATTTAAGGGGCAAATATATATTTTGTCATTTATAGGTTTTTAAGATTCCCTATAAATATAAAAGCTAAGCCTATTATTTTGTGTGAGAAAAAAAGTTATGTCAAAAAGTTTTTACAGAAAAAACTACATAAAACACAAAATTAGAGCTAGCACTCTAGGCAAAGCAATCCCTATGATATTCTAAATAAGGATTTAAAAGATTTCTCACTGTGATTCGCATGAATTACTGTTGGAGGCCGGACAATTAGTCGACTTGTGGTTCACGACAACCTAGCTTTTAAATAATTATTTAAAGTCGAAGCAGGTAAATCCTTAAATACCTCTAAATTTATCTAATAAGATCTTAGAGACTCCTGGATTATTTTTTCTATTTTATCATTTTCACTATGTATATGCTATTCAGAAAACCCAACAAAAACATCCTCTAGTCCACCCATGTTTTGATAGCTCCATCAGCTTTCCTGTGCAAATTTTTCCAAGCTACATCAGTCTTGCCTAGCTTGGCTAGTCCCGAAACATTGTCCGCCATCTAATTTACACAAATCCAAACAACTAAAGCTCTGATACAAAATATTGGGAATTTGATCCCAATCCATGTAAATTAGGCATTGCGAAATTAATCAAGCTTAATAACCAAATTATACAAGATCATAAAAATAAATCAAGCATAAAGAAACAACCATAAGAACACAAATTTTACATGAAACCCATCAAAATCGATAGAGGGGAAAAAACCACGGGACCAACTCCGGAATAATGCACTATAATCAAGAAAGCAATATAATCCTTCGAGTTTCTTTGTGAACTCGGATACACATAATATTGGTAATTTCAATACAAGAAAATACCTTTCTATCAAAATCCGTCTCACTACTAAATCGAGAACTTCGTATAATCTTCGTGTCCTGTGAATCCCAAAATCACCCTAAGAACCACCACTTCGAATACCACAATTCTCCGTGATCGTAACATCCAAAAACAAGCATAGAGAGAAACCCCAATATTCGTGTATCAAATCGTAGCTTTCTTTCTCGTGTATGGAAAAGTTCAAGCAAAAATAAGATGGTGTTATTTTGTGATGTGTAACAATTACACAAAGAGAATTTGTAAAGGAGAAAGAAAAAGGTTTAAAGGGAAAGGTTTATTTTCTTCATAATCATCTCAATCGTATACCATAGCTTTTATAGGCTTAAGGTTCGAGAGAGTTACAAGTAAATAACAACTGCACTAACATAAAAATAGGAGTATGCTCCACTATGTGATCATGGAATTGCTCCACTTCACACGTGGTCATGAGCACTCATGAACTCCCAACTTATCAGGAAACAACTTTAAAACAACAGAATGAAATATTGCAACCAAGACCAGGTCTTGGTTCCTTTTCCCCCACGTAGCATGTTCCCCCACGATTCTAGCCATATCATTCCGCCCCACTTGGAGAATCCTTGTCCTCAAGGATAAACGCGGGATATGAACGCGAAAAACGCCATTGATTCTCCCAAGTAGCGTCTTCGACTGGAGCGCCCAACCACTTAACTAGGATCTCTGTTCTTGGACGATACCGCCCCTTTTGAATGATACGTCTATCAAGTATGACCTCTGGTTGAGGTAGCAGTGTAGCAGCTTCCGAAACAGGAGGAAGAACTGGAGAGGCTGGAGGGGCAGTTCCCACATGTCGCTTTAAAAGGCTAACGTGAAATACATCATGGATCAAAGAACCAATAGGCAACTCTAACCGATAGGCAACTGGACCAATCCTAGCTAACACTCGATAGGGCCCAAAATAACGAGGGGATAATTTGAGAGAACGCCGAAAATTGACTGAATTTTGATGGTAAGGTTGAAGCTTCAAGTAAACGTGATCCCCGACATTGAAGACCACTTCCCTACGATGTTGATCCGCTTGAAGTTTCATCCTATCCCGGGCAACATTCAAATTGAGGCGCAGATCCTGCAACAGTTCAGTTCTACTGTGGAGGAGGTCATCTACAGCTTGTATTTTAGTGGTTCCCGGAACATAAGAGAGCAGAGATGGGGGAGGCACACCATAAACAGCCTCGAACGGGGATATTTTGGTAGCAGTATGCACTGAAGTGTTGTAACTGTACTCAGCCCAAGATAACCATTCCATCCATTTTTTGGGTTGTGTACTTGTAAAGCAACGTAGATATTGCTCCAATGTGCGATTAATAACCTCCGTTTGTCCATCGGTTTGTGGATGGTAACTGGAACTCATCTTCAAGCTGGTCCCATGCAATTGAAATAGAGTTTTCCAGAACGAACTCACGAATACCTTGTCCCTATCACTCACGATTGATTTCGGCATTCCGTGAAGGCGAACAATGTGATCAATGAAAGCTTTAGCTACTGAGGATGCCGTATAAGGGTGTTTTAGTGGAACAAAGTGAACGTATTTAGACAAACGGTCCACCACCACCATGATGACAGTAAACCCTTGAGAGACCGGTAATCCTTCAACAAAATCCATAGAAATGTCAGTCCATACCTATAGTGGGATTGGTAATGGCTGGAGTAGGCCGGCTGGTTTTGTGTTCTCATACTTGCATCTTTGACAGACATCACAGTTCATGATATACTCCTTAACAGAGGTATGCAGCCCTGGCCAAAGGAAACTTCTTTTGAGACGACTGAGAGATTTGTGGTAACCAAAATGTCCCCCAATCGGAGAGGCATGATGCTCTGCCAAAATGGCAGGAAGCAGAGATGAGGAAGGGCTCAAGCACACTCGTCCCTTTTTGTACCAAACCCCATCACGTTTAAAATAAAGTGGTTGAGCCTGAGCTGAAGTCTGTTTCTCAAACTGCAAAAAGAAGGGGTCTTGGGATACCTCCTGTTGGAGAATAGACCACCAATCGGCTACTGGCATGGAGATGGCCGAGCAAGTCCATTCAGCAACCCGTGACAGTGCATCAGCTCCCTGGTTTTCTTTTCCCTTTTTGTATTGAATCATGTAATCATATCCCATGATTTTTGGTAACCAACGTGCTTGAGTGGGAGTTGTAATTCGCTGTTCTAACAAATATTTTAAGCTCCGCTGGTCGGTTCTCACAATAAAAGGTTTGCCCGAGAGATATGTGTGCCATTTACGGATAGCTTTCACAATGGCCAACATTTCTTTCTCATATGTTGACAGAGCGAGTGACGAACCCTTGAGGGCTTCACTATAGAAAGCAATCGGACGGTCTGCTTGTATTAGGATGGCACCGATTCCTATCCCACATGCATCGCTTTCAACAATGAAAGGTTGTGTGAAATCTGGTAGGCGTAACACCGGGGGAGACATCAGCGCTTGCTTGAGCTGATTGAAGGCCACGGCTGCCTCAAGATTCCAATGGAATCCGTCTTTTGTCAGCAATCGGGTGAGTGGGGCTGCGATTCCGCCGAAGCCACTAATGAACTTACGATAGTACCCAGCTAATCCCAAGAATCCTCTGACGCGTTTGACCGTGGTCGGAATTGGCCATTCATTCACAGCCTTGGTCTTTGCCGGATCCACTTGCACTCCCTCCTGTGAGATCAAGTGTCCCAAATAGTCCACCTGCATGACTCCAAAATGGCATTTGGATTTTTTGACAAACAGGTGATTAGTTGACAGGATTTGTAGTACTGTGTGGAGATGGGAAAGATGATCCATCCATGTGTGACTATATACCAAAATATCATCAAAAAACACCAGCACAAATTTCCGCAAATGAGGCCTGAATAAGTCATTCATAAGACCTTGGAAGGTGGCTGGAGCGTTGGTGAGGCCAAATGGCATCACAACGAATTCATAATGGCCCTCATGTGTGCGGAATGCGGTCTTTGGTATATCCTCCTCTTTGACTCTGATTTGATGGTATCCTGAACGCAAATCAAGTTTCGAAAAGTACCTGGCACCGTGCAATTCATCCAGAAGTTCGTCGATGACTGGAATAGGATACTTATCTTTTATTGTGATATGATTAAGAGCTCTGTAATCTATGCAAAAGCGCCAACTCCCATCAGCCTTTTTGACAAGAAGTACTGGTGACGAAAATGGACTACAACTGGGACGAATGAGGCCGGATTCTAAAAATTCTTTTACCATCTTCTCAATCTCACTTTTCTGATAATGTGGGTACCTATAAGGTCGGACGCTAATAGGGGATTGGTGCGGTTGTAATGGGATGTGATGATCCTGTGGTCGTTTTGGTGGTAGGCTTGATGGTGCATTGAAAATTGGTTGGAACTTTGTGAGGAGTTGTGTAAGGTCATTTGGATGAGCTGTGAATTTCTCATTTACTTCAACTGGCACAATTTGTAAAAAGAACCCCAAGCCTTCCAAATTTGCAAGCTCTTTGTCACGTAAGACTGTGTGTGGAGGTTGACATAATCCTTGGAATATTCTGGTGATTCCATCTTGATGGAAACTCATTGTCAGTCTCCGATAGTCCGTTTCAATAGGACCAAGGGTCTCTAACCACTGAACCCCTAGTACTGCCTGACAAGCGGCCACTGGAAGCACGTAAAAATCCACCTGTATGGTGCACCCTTGAATGACCATCGTAAGGCCCAAACATCGTCCGTTACACTCAATCTTCTCACGGTTAGCTACCATAACTTGAAATTTTTTATCACGCGTCACTGGCAGCCCCAACCTTGATACCACAGATTGGTCGAGGAAGTTGTGTGTGCTGCCCCCATCAATCAAGACAGTAATATCTTGGTTTTTCAATTTACCAATCACTCGGATGGTTTGGGGGTGATTAGTTCCTGAAATTGCATGGAAAGAGATTTCCGGAATTGGTTCCATGTCTGGTAACTCTTCTACATTATCATCAACTTGTAATTCCCCACCGGTGGAACTGTCCTCGATCATGAAGAGTTGTGGACGTTGACATCTATGTCCTGGAACGAATTTTTCATCACAATAGAAGCATAAGCCTCTTGCTCGCCGATCTTTGGCCTCCTGGCTGGTAATCCTTTTAAAATCTCCTGGTGAAGTCTGGTTCGGTTTAGTGATGGGTGGTGGTCCCAAGAGCCCGACTGATGTGCTAGGGTTGTTTCTCTGGTGTGCTGGTAGTCCTATGTTTCGAAAAACTGAGGTGGATTTTCTTTGCAGCTGGGTTCGCTCCTCTACCAATCTGGCAACTCCAATCGCATCCAGTAGTGTTCTTGGCTGTTTAACTTTGACGTCCAATCGAATCTCGTCACGCAGCCCTGCTATAAAACAACCAACCAAGTAGTTCTCCGGCAAGTTATCAATGCGCTGGGACAGCTTCTCGAACTCTGTTTGATAAATGTTGACAGTGGAGGTTTGTCTAAGGCGAGTGAGGGCCTCTGAAGGATCTTCATAGTCTGTTGGTCCAAAACGATGCAGCACAGCTTGGGTGAATTCTGCCCAATTAAGATGTCCCCTGAATTTGTTTAACCAACGATGCCATTGGAGGGCATTATCTTCCAAGTGGAAGGAAGCTAGCTGAACTCTTTGTTGATGGTGGATATTCTTGAATTCAAAGTACTGCTCGGCTTTATATATCCATCCGTTTGGGTCTACCCCATTGAATCTTGGAAATGAAAGTTTGAGTTGTGTGTAGTTTCGGTCGGCAATTTGGTTGGAATGGGAGATGTCAGGTTGTGATAAATTTCGGATGACAGGTTGGGTGGATATGAATAGGTCTGGTTGTGTTGAGTTTCGGTGGTTTGATGTTTCAGCTTGAGAAAATGAGTTTATGTCTCGTTCAACAAAATTCTGGATGTTGATAGAACGAAGGGCATGTAACTCAGCCACTACCGTTTGTAGGGTTGCATTCATTTGATCAATGTTGTGGTTGATATGAGTGATGTTGTTGTTGGCTTGGATGATGTTGTTGTTGGCTTGGTCGATTCCAGACTCATGACGAGTCAAGGTCTCGTTCACCTCGCTTCGAAACTCCGTGTTTGTTTTAGCTCGTGTCTCCATGAGCTTAACCTGGCTCTGATACCAATTGATGTATAACAATTACACAAAGAGAATTTGTAAAGGAGAAAGAAAAAGGTTTAAAGGGAAAGGTTTATTTTCTTCATAATCATCTCAATCGTATACCATAGCTTTTATAGGCTTAAGGTTCGAGAGAGTTACAAGTAAATAACAACTGCACTAACATAAAAATAGGAGTATGCTCCACTATGTGATCATGGAATTGCTCCACTTCACACGTGGTCATGAGCACTCATGAACTCCCAACTTATCAAGAAAAAACTTTAAAACAACAGAATGAAATATTGCAACCAAGACCAGGTCTTGATTCCTTTTCCCCCACGTAGCATGTTCCCCCACGATTCTAGCCATATCATTTTGCTATTCGTCGGCGTCTCTAAGCAAAAAAGCAAACAATTCTTCTATATTGTTACCAAAAAAAATATTCACCTATTGCTTTTGTCCTTATGTCGCACCACTTTTCACACGCACGGTACCTTTTGAAAAACAAAGAAGGTTCGGTTTTTTTTGCTTCATGTTCTTCATGGCACACACACTAGGCACGCCCTTAAATTTGTCTCCTATTCTTTCTATTGATGCATACATACATACATACATACATATATATATATATATATACACACACATACATATATATAGAAAGAAGTTCGGAGGATCAAGCTCAATTCCCATTGATACAATTTAGTGTACATTTATAAAGGAAATGAATCACGTTGATCTAGCTAATCTAGATGTTCTATGAATGTTACAAAAGTTGACTGATATTTACACAATAAAGTCTATTTATATTGTTGATGCTGTAAGTGCTAGAATCATGGTCATGACTGCTAGCTGTGCTATAATCCTGGACTTGATTGCTGTGAGATGTATCTGTTAACACCCCCCCTCAAGCTAGAGGGATTGTCAAAGAACTTGTAGCTTGCTCTTGAGTTCAGTGAACCTGCTCCTGGACAAGGACTTGGTGAACACATGATCAGTTATTTGATCTTTGGAAGAGATATGTCTTACTGTGATCTGACCTGATTGACACTGTTACCTTTCAAAATGAAAGTCGCACTCAATATGTTTAGTGCGTGCCCTAAAAGCTAGATTAAGTGCCAAGTAGGCAGCTCCCATGTTTGTCACACTAAATAACAGTTGGTGTAAGTGGTTTCTATCTTAGTTCCCTTTGAACAAAACTTAGCCACGTTGTTTCAGCTGCAGCATTTGCAACAGCCCTATACTCAGCCTCTGTAGAGGAACTAGCGATAGTTTATTGCTTCTTACATGACCAGGCTACCAAATTCTTTCCCAAATAGGTTGCAAAACCACCAGTATATCTGGATCTGTGAAGATTTGCAATTGAGTAGTGGAAATAGTCTCCTTCACATATCGCAGCACCCTCTTGTATGCTTGCCAATGTGCATTTGTTGAAGCTGACATATACTGACTCATTTTATTGACAGAAAATGCAAGATCAAGCCTATTAAGACGGGCATATTGTAATTTATGGATAATGTAAGGGCTCTTCTTGGTCTGGTAAGAGATGAAAATCAACTAGCATTGGTATGTGAACACGCATAGCTCCATCTATTTCTGTAAGCTGAAGAAGATCTTGAAGATACTTCTGTTGAGTAAGAATAATACCATCACCATGCTTTCTAATTTCCAAACCAATGAAATATTTCAGATCACCTATCTCTGAGAAAAATTCCTCAAAGAGGACTTTAATGAATGACTGTATCATTTGAGTGCTATTGACTGTGATAACAATGTCATTCACATAAACAATGACATAAAAAACATTGTTTTCTTGATGAAATAGGAACAAGGATGAGTATGCTACTAATATTCTGAAGCCAATATCCATTAGAAAAGCATTAAGGCATTTGTACCAAGTCCTTGTTTAAGTCCATATAAAGATTTTTTCAACCTGCAAATATAATTTGACATATGGAATCCACAAAATCTTGTGGTTGCTGCAAATAGACAACTTCATCTAAGTTTTTATTAAGGAATGATGCGATCCAAGCACCAAAAGATCCATTGGAGGTTCCGGTTGGTCCAGTTATAAGGCTTAGAGTTAAGAGGTTCAAAGAGACTTTTAATGGATTTCTTCAAAATACATGGGCTAAGGTGAACTTCAAGAAGATATTAATAATGAGGAGCAAGCCGTGATTAATCTAATTCATGTTCAAGAGGGGCTTGTTAGTGGAATCAAGACCATTACACAAGGATTGGGAGAAGAAGACTAGATTCGGTCCGTTTGACCTTTCACTACCGTTTTGATCATAACTGGAGCTACATGTCGAATTTTAAGGTGATTCTAGTTGGGTTGGATACTAGATTTTTATACCTTTCCAACGGTATATGACATGCCTTCTAATTATTTAATATGAGAGAGAACCATCCGTTTAAAGTTGGGTTTTGCTGCTGTTAGACAGAATATGGAAATAACTGAACTTGTCTTATTAAATTAGTTGAGCTATTAAAATTTTTTTATTTTGTGAGGAAACACTTGTTTGGATTTTAGACTTGTTTATTTTATTTATTTTAATTAGTTTGGGCTAGTTTTAGCTTGAGTTGATTGTTATTTAAATTGAATTTATATGTGACCCATTAGGGAAACTAGGGTTTTTGGCTTTGGGTATAAATACTCTTACGAATAATTTTCAGCACATTTTTTTTTTGCTAATAATATTCTGATTTTGCCAACCTTTGGTTGTCAATCTTAGTTATTGATTGAACTTTCAACTTTTCAAAGAATTGACCAATCTTTGTTGTGAATTTATATTCCTTTTGCTAGTCTCCAAGTGTAGTCATTGTGATTGAGTTGGTTTATAGTCTTGTTGCCTTGAAGTAGGTCTTCCATTATGATAAGCTCATCATATTTTCAGCAAACTTGGATTAGATAGATCTTGAGTTCATGAATTTCATTCAATTCCGCCAGGGTTCACATCAGTTGCTATCATAGCAGATCTAATCACATGTTATATCCTTCAATTTTATCTTTTATTTCTTGATTTTTCTTGATTAGTTTTGGCTACATATACTAAAAAAAATAATTTCTTGCATCCTCTTGAATTGTTGAACACAAAATCATAAGGTAGTGTTCTTGTTGAATTCTTGATCTTGCCACAATATATACATAAAAAAAGTGTGTTCTTGAATTATTATTTTTCTGATTGCCGAATTGGTATACAAAAAAAGGGAGGGCTTGATCTTGAAAATTTTGATTGTTGCCAAAAAAAAAAATCAACATTTTGGAGTTTGGCCAAGAGCTAGGGAAAGAAAATTAGTCATTGAGAATTTGTGTTGCTTTTTTTTTTTTGTTTTTCAGGTTCTATCATTGTTTGACTTAATTTTTAGTGTGGATAGTAAATTTCTTTAGTATTACTGCTTTCATTTAGTTTATTTCATATTTTATATTACTCGCATAAATTTGCATTGTTATTCATAAATTTGTCATCATAATTTCATTTTGTTAGTTTCATGTAATTTGACCTTATCTTTTCATGTCCATTATTTATCATATAGTCTTGGTTTGCACATTAAGTAAAATAATGGAGACAAAAAGAAAGGGGAGTGTGATTGCGAGCAGGGTTATCGTTGTTGATGATTTGTTGTTTATTATATCATATCTTTCTGAAGGCTAAGAAAAAAATGAAAGAAAAGCTCAAGAGACAACAGCAAAAAGCACATGCGCTCCCTTCTGCAATGATAATGTCTGAGGGGGTCTCGACCGTTTGCAAGTTTGGAGGTATCACTCTTATTTTATATTGTCCCTCGTTATCTTCAATATCACTTCTATATACTCATTTTCCTTTGCTTTAACATCTCTTTTACGCCTTAGTAAATTTCCTTCATTAATATTTTACTGAAAATCAATGTTGGGTGGCTTAAGTGGTTTGGTACATTTTTTAAAATAAATTAGATAAGATAATTATGATGAATGTTGTAACCCATTTTTGGGTCCCCACACCAAAATATAAAAAAATAATAAAAATAAAAATAAAATAAAAATAATAATAATAAATAAATAAATATATAGCTGGAAGAAATTAAAAAAATAATAATAATAGGAGGCGAGAGCACTCAGAAAAAGGTCAGAAAAATTGATTCAAGAGGATAAAAATGCAAAGATTGAAATTTTGACAGTATATTCTTGAATGATGAGAGCCCTGTTGGAAAAGAAAATTTAATTTCAGGATAAAAGTTCAAATTTGGATGTTTATGTACTCAATTGGATTTTATTGAAGGTTTATTTGAATTTATAGAGGGTTTGATTACAAGAAAAATTGATTTTTAAGTCAATTTGGGCTTTAATTGGAAGAAATTAAAGTTCTAGGATCAAATTATAATTTTTTAGAGTTTATTTGGTCAAATTAGGGGTTTAATTGCATAAATATTGAAGTTTGATGGCCAATTAGGGACTTAATTGAAGAAATCCAAAACCAAGGACCAAATTGGAAAAGGTGCGTAAATAGAGGGGTTTTAATTGATCAAATTAGGGACCAAATTGAAGAAATTTTAAGTTTATTAATTAATTGAGGGTCAAAATGCACAAATTCAAAACCAAGGACTAAAGTGAAAAAGACGGCCAACTATAGGGGCGGCGATTGAAATTGGCAGGGATGCAATTGAATTAATTCTTAAAATCAAAATTATATTTTGAGGACTTAAAAGAACAAAGGATAAATTAAGGACTGATTTGGAAACGAATATGCTGGCGCCATATTTAAATGAAACGACGCGTTTCATGTTAAAAAGAAAAGGAAAAAAAGAGAGCTGAATAGTGTCGTTTTGAGCAACACTGTTCCTCTTTCTCCTTCCCCTGGATGTGCAGCAGTGGAAGGTAGATAGTTTTACTTCTTCTCTTCATTAATTCCTGCGAGCTGCGTGCCCTGCGAAAGACCCGACGCCCTACGCACCTTGATGATGAGAAATCAGGGGCGCCGTGCCTTGCCAGTTGCGCCCACCAACCAACCCAGCGCTGCCCTGCTCCCCATGCACAGCAATAAAGAGCCCCCACTCCCTTGGCCTTATAAATAGAGACTCAACACCAACACGCAAAAGGGAGAAGAGGAGAAGGAGGAGAGAACGAACCGAAGAGAGAAAAAAACGAACCGAAAGGGAGAGAGGACGGAGAGAATAGAAAGAGAGGAAATGAAATATAGAGAGAGGAAGGAAAGAACATGGGAAGTTTGAAACCGGGGAGGGAATTTTTTGAAACAAACCGAGAGGACAAAGGGGACAACCACTGGTAAACGAAACAGAGAAAGAAAAGGAAAAAACAAAAAAAAACTAGAGGAAGAGGAAGAATCTCTCTCTTCGCCGCTTGAAACAGTAACACAACCGCTGGGAGTCGCCGTCCGTGAGCCACGACAACGCCACCGGCCTCCACCGCAGCACCGCCAGCGAAGTAGTTAGACTAGCCAGGCACCGCCCCCTCCGCGCCAGGGAACCCTTCTTCCCATTCATTGTTTTCTTTCGTTTGCTATGTTCCCTCCTGCATGCAAAACGAATATCGTTCTGCATGCAGGAGGATGGGAGGGGGAAAATAATCCCCCCCCCGTCAGTTTAGTTGTTGAGCCAGGCTGATTCTGGCCCAGCGTTGATGGGTTTTTTTTCCCTGGGCCAGGCTGGTTCTAGCCCAGCCATTTTGTTTTCTACGCCAGGCTAATTCTGGCCCAGCCGTGATGTCTGGGCCGGGTCTAGCCCAGATTAAAAAGAGAACTGTTGGGCCGAGATTGGCCCAACCCTTTTGGGGCTGAGTCCGGCCCAGTTAGTTGGGTCGGCCCAGCCCAGCCCAGCCCACCTAATATTATATATTATATATTATATATTATATTGTTTTTATATATTTATATATATATATAAAAAATGAAAAAAAATTCTGAAAAATCCTTAAAAAAAGTTGTTGATTTTCCTGTATATTTTTATCAAAATTGCTTAATATTGGTTTGTATTTTTATACCGTAAAGATACAAATCCAGTATTAAAATAGCCGGTTTTCGTCAAGACATCAAAAAAATATAAAAATAAAAAAAATGTTTTGTTGTCAAAATTCTGAAAAATCCTTAAAAAATTTGTTGATTTTCCTGCATATTTTTGTCAAAATTACTTAATACTGGTTTGTATTTTTATACCGTAAAGATACAAATCCAGTATTAAAATACCTGGTTTTCGTCAAGACATAAAAAAAAATATAAAATAAAATAAAATGTTTTGTTTTAATGCATATGGCCTAGTCTCTCCAATATATATATATAATCATCACATCATATTTTCATACAACAGAGAAAAATTTCAAAAAACTATATATGTATTAGCATGCATTTTGGCTATAATAACCAGTTTATTAAAGCCACGAGAACTAGGCCAATATTTCAAAAATTTCAAAAAAATTATTTTTTTTTCTTTTAATATCTGAGGTTACGGCCTTATACGTAAGGCGTATTTCAGATATTAAATTCTTGTGTTGAGGTCAGAATTACTCGATAAGATAAGGATCTCCTTACCGAAAAAGACTTTTCTTAAACCATACCAACAACTAGAAAACATGAAAAGACCTTAGATTTTATCAGACAATAAAGTAATGCAGCTTACCTTAGGTAGGGCGTATTTGGGGTGCTAATACCTTCTCTTTACGCAACCAGTCCCCGTACCCGATCTCTGAGACCAGTTAGGGTTAGTAGTGACCAAAATACTAGGTGGCGACTCCCATTTCATTTTCCAACGATAAAAGACTAGTTTTCTTGTCTTCCCATATTTGCCAAATGAAGATAGATATACACATTTAGATTGAAGTGGAATATTCGCCGCGACGCCGTACACGTGCGACAGAATGGCGACTCCACTGGGGACCTTGTAGACTAAGCTTTGTTTTTGACTGATTTGTTTGTGTTTTCGTGTGTTTATTGTTAATATGTCTTTCCTTTTGTTATTTGCGTATATGCTTTTTATCTTTTTTACGCATACTGTTCATGCATTGTATAAAACTATCTCATGTATCACTTACTTTCGATTTTGAGAAGCACACACAAGCCTTAAGTTAAGTGGGGGATTAACAATTTGCCCTAAGACTATTGGTCAGGGTTCAGATGCGTGAAACACCCAACTCATATCTGAGTGCCTGCTTGGTAATGGTGGGTATACGTGCCTTAACTGTTCCTTGTAATGCCCCCATACTGTCTTTACAAAGAACGTCACTGGGAAGATATGAGACCCCTTCAAGACCAGATAGAAAACCTACCCACTCTCACTTATAAATAGAGCTTGTCCTTAGGTTATGTATCTTACTTTCATTTGCATCATGGTTAATAATGTTAAATTCACCAATATAGGTTTTTGAGCTAAAATCATGACTAAGTACCTATCTTTCTTTCTAATGTGTTTTAGTAAGCTACTATGATAAGAACTTGGCAAACCCTCATTTACAGCAATCAGTTCGACTCAGAAATCTTGCCTAAAAAATTACAAAAGTCATGAATCAGCTCTAAAAAAAACATATTGCATGTGCATCATATTCTCATCACGCATTTGTTTTTAATTTATCATATGCATTCCAGATCATGAAACATAGGTCCCACATCCAAACTCCACCACACCCGGTCCAGATCAAGGATAGAGAATGAAGAAAGAGCTCACTTAGAGTCACATTATCAGACCGAGTTAGAATCCGTAAAAAATGAAGTTGCTCGACTGACCGACCTACTCGAGCAATTTCTAAGAGCTAAGAATGGGGAAAGAACATCAGCACAACCGCCTGAAGGAGCGCTAGCAGCTCACATCCCTCAAGCATCCCAAAACCAGAGGGCAAACTCGGCCAATGAACGACATTGTGTGCCCATCACCCCTATCCAGCCAACTCATGCTCCAATCACTGTGGACTTAACAGCGGAGGGAACCCCGGATAATAGGTCTCCAAGTTTGATGGACCAGGACAAGTTGTTTGCTTTAAAAGAAAGATTAAGAGCAGTTGAGGGTAATGACTGGTTTGACCCTATACGAGCAGCTGAAGTATGTTTGGTACCAAACATCGTGGTGCAAAAGGATTTTAGGATACCAGATTTCATTAAGTACACCGGTTTGGAATGCCCAAACACTCACCTTCGAGCCTACTGTAACAAAATGGCAGAAGTAATCCGTGATGATAAATTGCTAATCTATTTCTTTCAAGATAGTCTCGCAGGATCTGCTTTGAGCTGGTACATGAGGTTAGACAGCATTAGGATCAGGAGCTGGAGAGATTTGGTGGAGGCTTTCCTTAAGCAGTACAAGTTTAACCTAGAAATCGCTCCAGATTGAACAAGTCTAATGTCAATGGAGAAAAGGAGCCAAGAGTCGGTAAAGGCCTATGCACAAAGGTGGAGGGATAAGGCCATGCATGTCCAATCCCCTTTGATAGAAACAGAGATGGTGACCTTGTTTGCCAATACCTTCAAGGCACCTTATTATGAACATTTAATGGGTAGCTCATCTCAGCATTTCTACGATGCGGTACGCATAGCTGAAAGGATAGAGCAGGGATTAAAGCTGGACGAATAGCTGAGCCATCAGAGATGAAGGGTTTTATTGGAAGAAAAATGGAAGGTGACATTAATAACTTGGAAGGTGGGTACAAGGGCAAGAGAGTGGATTCACACAACCCACAAATACATAACTCTCATGTTGCCCACATGAACTTTAGCAAACCTATTTCCCTTAATCAAAATAATAACCAGTCAAACAACCACCAAAGACCAAATGCAAGATACATTTCAGAACAACTACCGCCATTACCCATGCCTTTGAAAGACATGTATGCCAAACTGCTGAGCATTGGATAAATATCTCTTATCCCCACATTACCATTACAACCACCATTCCCTATCTGGTACAAGCTCGATTTAACTTGCGAGTACCATGTTGGTAATCCCGGGCATAGTCTTGAAAGGTTGTTGGAGCTCATCAAGATAGGATGGGTGTCATTTGAAGACACACCAAACATCAATTCAAATCCATTGCCTAGTCATGCCGCAAGTAATAGTGGATAAAGGATTGGAAAACCTTGGTCAAGAATTGTCAATGATGAATGTAAACACCATGGAAGAAGGTGAGATCGAAGGAGATGACAAGAAAACACAGGTGGGATAGGAAGATAAAGCACTACCACAACTGGCTGTCCACACACTAGAAGAAGTCTCTGCCAAGACCTTTGTGCGCAAGTTGGCTCAGGGTGAGAAGTTTCAAAACAGGTTGATCCAAGAAGCTCCAGTAGTTTTCAAAATGTAAACCAATTTTATTTGGCTAAACATGCTTTTATCATTGCTTTTGTTTGCTTTTATTTTCTCTAGTTGACAATCAAGGCTCATGATGTCAGCTAGATTTTGTGTTTGTCTTTGAGCCCACCGTTTTTTTTAATAAATGATGAGATTATGCACTTTTTAAACAAGGTTGAGTGGTTACAAGGAAGGTATCATAAAACGGTCAAAGATGAAATTTAAGAAAAGCTAACCCTAAAGTACAACCCTACCTCTAGATAGCAAAATAAATTGATAAATGGTTAGTGGTCACTTTATAATCACCTGTAAATTTCTTTCAAGAAAAAAATAGAGTTTATCAATCCTAACAATGTGCATTTTGAAATGAGAAAAATTCATTATCCCTTCACTCTCTAAAGAGTTTATTGTTGGTGGTCCCTTTTTGAACCAGAATGAATTTCTACTTTATAAAAGCCCAGACTAGGATCACACCCCGACACTGGGGGTAATAAAAGATATTTCAGGAAAAGTTTTATGTGATTAAAACGGGATGAAAGCCCGTAGATTTGAAAAGGATTAGTTAAAGCATTTGACAAAAGCATGACAAAAAAAAGACAATGACAAGTCATACATTTTGAAAAAAAGCTACTTGTAAAAAGTCGAAGACTTCTTCTCAAAGATATGATAGGTAAAAGGAGGCAGCACAAAAAATGAATCCAGCATACGACTTCAAAAGCAAGCTCATGTCAAGAGAGAGTTTCATGAAATAGAAGAAGATGTTGGGACCTATATTTCAAAACCAGGTAAGAATATGCATGGCATCTAACCATAAATCATTGTATGAATGTTTTTTTTTGAATTGTTACAGGAGGAATCCTTAATGGAATCCAACAAGATTGTGGACAAAGAAGGAATCATTGAGTTGATGATAGCAAAGAATCACAGTTTTGATTCTGGAACAATAATAAAGTGAGAAGAACCTATTAGGAAATTTTCAAAAGAAAAAAGAAAGGTTTAAACCTTGCCATCAGGAAGAACGACACCGATATCAGTTTTGGTTAAAGGAAATCGCCAGATAGTATTCCAGGTTAACCGAGCTACAAAAATAGATTTTTTGGTTTTGGGTTAAAGGAGGTCGCCAGAAGGGATCTCAGGTTAACCCAACCGCAACACCAATGTCAGCTTTGGTTAAAGGGAATCGCCAGATGGGATTCCAGGTTGACCGAGCTACAAATATAGATTTTTGGTTTTGGTTAAAGGAGGTCGCTATAAGGGATCTCAAGTTAACCCAACTGCAACACCGATTTCAGCTTTGGTTAAAGGGAATCGCCAGATGGGTTTTCAGGTTGACCGAGCTACAAAAATATATATTTTGGTTTTGGTTAAAGGAGGTCGCTAGAAGGGATCTCAAGTTAACCCAACTGCAACACCGATATTAGCTTTGGTTAAAGGGAATTGCCATATGGGATTCCAGGTTGACTGAGCTATAAACATAGATTTTTGGTTTTGGTTAAAGGAGGTCGCCAAAAGGGATCTCAGTTTAACCCAACCGCAACATCGATTTCAAGGAATCGCTAGATGGGATTCCAGGTTGACCGAGCTACAAAAATAGATTTTTTGGTTTTGGTTAAAGGAGGTCGCCAGAAGGGATCTCAGGTTAACCCAATCGCAACATCGATATCAGCTTTGGTTAAAGGGAATCGCCAGATGGGATTCCAGGTTGACCGAGCTACAAACATAGATTTTTGGTTTTGGTTAAAGGAGGTTGCCAGAAGGGATCTTAGGTTCCCCCAACTGCAACACCGATTTCAGCTTTGGTTAAAGGGAATTGCTAGATGGGATTCCAGGTTGACTAAGCTACAAACATAGATCTTTTTTAGTTTTAGTTAAAGGAGATCGCTAGAAGGGATCTCATATTTCAGCTTTGGTTAAAGGAGGTCGCTAGAAGGGATCTCATATTTCAGCTTTGGTTAAAGGGAATTGCCGGATGGGATTCTAGGTTGACTGAGCTATAATTTTTTTGTTTTAGTTAAAGGAGGTCGCTAGAAGGGATCTCATATTTCAGCTTTGGTTAAAGGGAATCGTCAGATGGGATTCCAGGTTGACTACGCTACAAATATAGTTTTTTGGTTTTGATTAAAGGAGGTCGCTAGAAGGGATCTCATGTTAACCCAACTATAATAACGATATTAGCTTTGGCTAAGGGAAATAGCCAGATGGGATTTCAGGTTAGCCAAGCTACAAATATAGATTTTTAGTTAAAAGAGATCGCCAGAAGGGATCTTGGATGGAATGCCATGTTAATCGAACCGAAGTTAGAATTCAGAGGATCGCCAAATTGGGATCTCGAGATGACTAAGTTTTGATCATAGTTTTTCGGTTGAGGAGGATTGATGTAAAGAAAAAGTTTCAGATCGATCAGACTTCGACAAGATCAGTTTCGGAAGTTCAGTTTTGTTTATCTTTATAAAACTTACTACGCAAAACCCCTGCTCCGTAAGTATTATAAAGAGAGGGCATCTATTGTAACCCATTTTTGGGTCCCCACACAAAAATATAAAAAAATAAAAAAATAATAAAAATAAAAATAATAATAATAATAATAATAAAATAATAATAAATAAAGAAATATATAGCTGGAAGAAATTAAAACTAATAATAATAGGAGGCGAGAACGCTCAGAAAATGGTCAGAAAAATTGATTAAGGAGGATAAAAATACAAAGATTGAAATTTTGATAGTATATTCTTGAATGATGAGAGCCCTCTTGGAAAAGAAAATTTAATTTGAGGAGAAAAGTTTAAAATTAGATGTTTATGGACTCAATTGGATTTTATTGAAGGTTTAATTGAATTTATAGAGAGTTTGATTACAAGAAAAATTGATTTTTAAGTCAATTTGGGCTTTAATTGGAAGAAATTAAAGTTCTAGGATCAAATTATAATTTTTTAGAGTTGATTTGGTCAAATCAGGGGTTTAATTGCATAAATATTGAAGTTTGATGGCCAATTAGGGACTTAATTGAAGAAATCCAAAACCAAGGACCAAATTGGAAAAGGTGCGTAAATAGAGGGGTTTTAATTGATTGAATTAGGGACCAAATTGAAGAAATTTTAAGTTTATTAATTAATTGAGGGTCAAAATCCACAAATTCAAAACCAAGGACTAAAGTGAAAAAGACGGCTAACTATAGGGGCGGCGATTGAAATTGGCAGGGATGCAATTGAATTAATTCTTAAAATCAAAATTACATTTTGAGGACTTAAAAGAACAAAGGATAAATTAAGGACTGATTTGGAAACGAATATGTTGGCGCCATATTTAAATGAAATGACGCGTTTTGTATAAAACGACGCTGTTTCATGTTAAAAAAAAAAGAAAAAAAAAGTGAGCAGAATAGAGTTGTTTTGAGCGACACTGTTCCTCTTTCTCCTTCCCCTGGACGTGCAGCAGGGGAAGGTAGACAATTTTACTTCTTCTTTCTTCATTAATTCCTGCGAGCCTTGTGCCCTGCGAAAGACCTGAAGCCCCATGCACCTTGATGATGAGAAATCAGGGGCGTCGTGCCTTGCCAGCTGCGCCCACTAACCAACCTGGCGCTGCCCTGCTCCCCATGCACAGCAATAAAGAGCCCCCGATGCCTTGGCCTTATAAATAGAGACTCAACGCCAGCACGCAAAAGGAAGAAAAGGAGGAGGAGAGAACGAACCGAAGAGAGAGAAAAAACGAACCGAAAGGGAGAGAGGACAGAGAGAATAGAAAGAGAGGAAATGAAATATAGAGAGAGGAAGGAAAGAACACAGGAAGTTTGAAACCGGGGAGGGAATTTTTTGAAACAAACCGAGAAGACAAAGGGGATAACCACTGGTAAACGAAACAGAGAAAGAAAAGAAAAAAAAAAGAAAAAAAAACTAGAGGAGAGAGGAAGAGGAAGAATCTCTCTCTCCGCCGCTTGAAACAGTTACACAACCGCTGGGAGTCGCCGTCCGTAAGCCATGACAACGCCACCGGCCTCCACCGCAGCACCACCAGCGAAGCAGTCAGACCAGCCAGGCACCGCCCCCTCCGCACCAGGTAACCCTTCTTCCCTCTCATTGTTTTCTTTCGTGACTTGTGTTCCGCATACAGGAGGATGAGAGGGGGAAAATAATCCCCCCCCCCCGTCAATTTAGTTGCGGGGCTAGGTTGATTCTGGCTTAGCGTTGATGGGTTTTTTTTTTCCATGGGCCAGGCTGGTTTTGGCCCATCCATTTTGTTTTCTAGGCCAGGGTAATTCTAGCCCAACCCTAATGTCTGGGCCGGGTCTGGCCTAGATTAAAAAGAGAACTGTTGGGCCGAGATTGACCCAACCTTTTTGGGGCTGAGTCTGGCCTAGTTAGTTGGGCCGGCCCAGCCCAGCCCACCTAATATTATATATTATATATTATATATTATATATTATATATTATACTGTTTTCATATTATTTATATATATAGATATATAAAAAAAATTAAATTTGTTTTTTCAAAAATCCTTAAAAACAAAGTTGTTGATTTTCCTGCATATTTTTATCAAAATTGTTTAATATTGGTTTGTATTTTTTTACCGTAAAGATACAAATCCAGTATTAAAATAGCTGGTTTTCGTCAAGACATCAAAAAAATATAAAAATAAAAAAATGTTTTGTTTTCAAAATTCTAAAAAATCCTTAAAAAATTTGTTGATTTTCCTGCATATTTTTATCAAAATTACTTAATACTGGTTTGTATTTTTATACCATAAAGATACAAATCCAGTATTAAAATACACGGTTGTCGTCAAGACATCAAAAAAAATAAAAATAAAATGTTTTGTTTTAATGCATATGGCCTAGTCTCTCCAAAATACATACATATATATATATATATATATATATATAATCATCACATCATATTTTCATACAAAAGAGAAAATTTTCAAAAAACTATATATGTATTAGTATGCATTTTGGCTCTAATAACCAGTTTATTAAAGCCACGGGAACTAGGCCAATATTTCAAAATTTTCAAAAAAATTATTTTTTTTTCTTTTAATATCTAGGGTTACGGCCTTATACGTAAGGCGTATTCCAGATATTAAATTCTTATGTTGAGGTCAGAATTACCCGATAAGATAAGGATCTCCTTACCGAGGAGGACTTTTCTTAAACCATACCAACAACTAGAAAACACAAAAAGACCTTAGATTTTATCATACAATATAGCAATGCAGCTTACCTTAGGTAGGGCGTATTTGAGATAGTAATACCTTTTCTTTACGCAACCAGTCCCCGTACCTGATCTCTGAGACCATTTAGGGTTCCTAGTAACCAAAATACTAGGTGGCGACTTCTCCATTCCATTTTCCAACGATAAAAGACTAGATTTTCTTGTCTTCCCATATTTGCCAGATAAAGATAGATATACACATTTAGAATGAAGTGGAATATTCGTCGCGACGCCGTATACATGTGATAATGAAAAAACATATTTTTTTGTAATATTTCCTATAAATTTATAATTATATTATTATATAATTAAATAAAAATTAGATTCTAAAATTTTTTTTGCGACAATTCACATATATCTATCCTAGATAGATTAAAAAACTAGAGCTAGAATGAAGAAAGATTATAGAGGAACCATACATGTTGTCACACTCGAACATCGTGGCGACCGATTAAAAATTAATCTCAATTAGAAAAGGAACATATATCTGGCTTATTGTTCTTTTAGGAGAAAAGGTCTTGTTCAAGGAGTCGCCACCTAGTATTATGGTCACTAGGAACCCTAACTGATCAACAGAGATTCTATGGTACGGGACTGGTTATACAAAAGGGAAGATGCTATCACCTCTTAAGCGTCCTACCAAAGGCAGGCTGCATTGCTGGTTTTGTCTAAAATTGCTAAGAATTTGTTCTCCTTTTTCTCTTTTTTATTCTTCCTTTCATGTTCCTGACTCTGGCGTTAGTGAACAATTCCTACGAATATTTCCAACTCTAGCGTTGGTAAATATCACACAAATCCAAAAAATACGATACTCCTGACTCTAGCGTCAGTGAATATTTTCGCAAAAAATAAATTTGAAGAAGAAATTTTCTATGTCATTTTTTTCTTGTTTATCCTTTATTATTATTTGCTCTTTCTAGATGGAAATTAAAAAAAAAAAAACATTGCACGACAGGTTTGCTTTTAACAATGATAAGCCATAGATTGAGCACATAACTTAAAAAAAAAAACAAAACGCAAAGAAAAAAATAAATCAAAGTGTGAGGGGCCCACAAATAAATCAACAAAGATCCCCAAATATTTTTAGAATTTTTTTGATGTCAAAAGGGGGCTCGCTTGGCCAAATATGAAACTAAAATAGACATAAAAATTATGCCCAAGGCATAAGGGTGTGTTTGGCAAAACACACCCTTAATAAACATAATTTGGGCCGGCTGAGCCTAAAGCCCAGGTTGCCAAACACACCCTTAATAAACATAATTTGGGCCGGCTGAGCCTAAAGCCCAGGTCCAGCACACTAATCACCTTTGCACTGTTTTCTTGCAACAATTACACTAAAACAGAGAGAAGAAGAAGACTTTACCTGGTGAAGCTGAAGGTGAAGGTAACAGTGTAGGCACCGACTGGAGAATGCTCTCCTCCTCCTCTTTTCGGTCTCTCCTCCCTCTATTCTTGTTTTTTTTTTTTTTGGTTCTCTCTTGTAATGGCCTTCTTTTGGGGTTTTTTTGTGTTTGTCTCCCTATAGGGTGTTTTTATCTTGTCTCCTCTTAGGGTTTTTTTTGTGATGGCCTCTCTCCAAGTTTCTTCTAATTGTTCCCCCCTTTTTGCATACACTGAGGTCTATATTTATAGTGCTAGAGTCCCTTCGCATGTGAAAAACAAAGTTTCAATCAAACTCATTCTCTTTTTTGAAGTTTGAATTTGATTAAGAATCAAATTTGGAAGTGGATAACTATCATTATCTTGAAGACAATGATTATCTTGAAGACAAGGATTATCTTGAAGATAAGGATAAAATGACAAAAGTACATTGTAATCCCTAGTTTTCACGCAACTTGACAAATCACATTTTCATCGAAATAAATCTCTGATCTTTTAATTTGACATTTTAAATCCTGTAAAATTAAATTAAAAAGCCAATGAATCAAAATTAAATTACAACACAAGTGATGATCATTTTAACCTCTATAGATCCAAAGTAAATCACCTTCCAATCCACCCATCATCGATGTAAATATATAATGTGTAATTGTTTATCTTCCTCTCATATGACAGTCATTATCCACGTACCATGTGGGTGCTGATCATGTAGCCTAGGTGTTTCCTCTTACGAACTAAAGAGACAAAATGATATTGTAGAGCCAAGCCCAGAAATGGCTGTTTGGGTTCTTAAATTCCTTTAACTTTTCCCAACAACCCTTCCCAAATGTGACAATCAAAGGTACCAAGTGGGTGTGGGATGTGTGGCTTGTTTAGAGACTTAAAAGGGATACATATTAGCACACAGGAGAATGAACATATACAGTATATATTTTTTTACCTTCTTCACTATGACATAACATTTAGCATGTGTAATTTACAGAGTACGCAGTGTCTCTTTGCATAAATAAGGGCAGGAAAGCTGTCTTGGTTTAGGTCATTTGTCGCCATTCAAGTACCTCTTTTACAGGTAAAGTTGCACAAGGGTTTCATCACGACTTAGGCTTTTAAGAAGGACAGCAACAGTTTGGTGGGAAAAGAGACTTGAAAACATAAAGAGAATAGCCCTGCAAACGTTAAATTATGTCCATCTTTAGGCTAAGTTCGGAGTAGCTTTCTTTACCAAATTGCTCTTAAAGTAAGACGTGATTATGGCCAAAAGAGCATTCATTAGTAGTTACTTAAATCGACCATGGACATTTAAAACGGATTATACTTCTGGACCTAGAAAAATTAAATAAAAACTTGATTAAGTTAATTTCTAAAATTATCCTGAATTAATATATAAATATTATTTAAAAGAAAAATTGATATTTTGTCCATTTATAGGGTTTTTCAGATTTCTCTATAAATATTAAGTTATGCCTCTTATTTTTAATGATTATATGTGAGATAGAAAAACTACGTAAGTCACAAAATAAAGAGTTAGTATTTTAAGTATAACAATCTCTCTATCCTAAATAGAGATTTATGATTTTCTCACTGGTAGTTCGTGTGGATTACCATTAGAGACCGGACAATTGGATAACTTGTGATTTGCGATAATCTAATCTTTAAAGAATTATTAAAAGCCAAAGAAGATAAAATCTCCAGTTAATTAGATTTTTCTAACAGGATTCTAAAGACTCCTGAATAATTTTATTTTATTATTTATGTTACGTGTATGATATTCAGGAACCAAACAAACAGATAAAATAATTTTAAAGTCCAAACTTGAATTATTTCAATGTCAAAAGACCAAAAAAAACAATTCAAATGAAATGACCAATATGTAGATTTATAAAGAAAAAAACAGAAAAAAAAATAAAATTACATCGTGGATTACAATGATTTGTATATAAGTGTTCAATATGAAACTTAGTTTTTTTTTAAAAAAAAAAAAACAATTATTATAAATTGTTACTCCCTTGATCAAATTTCTCTCGTAGCTGTAAACAAAGAATTTTGATTCCTTTATGCATGTTATTAGCCCTAACGGCACACAACTAATTCCCAATGGTACATTATTCCGTACGATTATCACAATAGTTAATAGGTGACAACATTACAAGTTTTAAGTTGAAAATTTCAAAAACATAGATTAAATTGTTAATTATATATTTAGATAACTATTATAATTAATTATGTAAATTAGCCAAATTTTTTTCATTTACGGGACCTGAATTTTTTTACCCAAATGTTATACCCCATTACACACACACACACACACACTTCTAACTCTAAAAGAGACTGATTAACACAACAGGCATCATGACTTCCCTACTTGTCCCAAATGGAAAAATCAGAACCACGTGCATGTTGATTTCTCCCTTACTATCTCTAGTACATAACTTCAACAACAAAAAAAAAAAAAAAAACGTTGATCTTTCCATGGATTCCTGTAGGAGAAATTAATACATAAATTTGTCTTGTTCATTGACTAGTTCGAGACGATTAGCTTGTAGCTTCTGGTCATATGTAATAATTGATTTATTATCTCACATCAATCAATATCAGCTAGTAGGAGGAAAGCGAAAACCGGCCTTCCATATATGATAACCGAAGGGACAGTTAACTTGATCAAATTAAGAAATAAAAAGTACTTTGCTTTCCGTAGTTCAAGCTTCAAACCATTACCTTTCCATATATGTTCAATTTTTTTATTATCTTTTTTCTTTTGGTATTTTTAAGGCTAACAGTGAAATCAAACATAATTTGATTAAACGGTAGAAAAAAAAACACACCAAATATAGAAATATCATAGATGAGACAAGACTCATGCATGTTGATATTAGGGGTGTTCAAAAAAACCGAATAACCGAAAAAACCGAGAAAACCGATGGAAAATTAACCGAGAAAACCGAACCGAGATGAAAAACCGATTAAACCGATTACTAAAACCAAAAATTCTTTCCGGT
>Ga0325411_1001469_pt1 | contig 26277 bp, 11 predicted proteins | sample PopdelMetagenome_13_FD_206181 | JGI IMG/M metagenome (GOLD analysis project Ga0325411, IMG submission 206181) | Populus deltoides microbial communities from Bellville, Georgia, United States - Xylem-PdIQD-R4 | ecosystem: Host-associated > Plants > Phyllosphere > Stem > Wood/Secondary xylem... | reverse complement strand
AAAAAAGGGGGGGCTCATCTTTTACTGTGGACTGCACTGTGCAATTCATAGTAAAAGAATGAGCCCTTTTAGTTATAGTTTAATAAAAATGATAGCAATAATCATTAACTAATTAAGTGATATTTAGTCGATTTTATAAATAAAATCATATTTTATATTATTATTTAGGATTTGAAAAAAAATTATTTTCTTACAAATATATTAGTTTTGAGCATGGATTACATGCTAGTAAAATTGGTTCAAAAACACCATACTAATAAAGACAAAAAAATAAATCAAGTGACTCTTCAAGAGAAAATTTTATTCTAAAACTAGTTGTTTTCGATTTAAACGAATAAATAATAGAAATACTCATTATATACATACATACATATAAGTTAAAAAGAAAAAGTAATGCTATCCAAAAATGGCTTAAATAGGTGTTAAACAACAATCTTAACCTAAAAGTTTATGCTATTAGATAAGATCTTATGATATAATTTATATTATTCTCTAACACACCCCCTCAAGTAAAAGCCTTTTGGGCTTGAAATTTGCGGAGGCTCACTTTACCCTGTGCTTAATTTTTATCAAATAAATAGGGATGGTGAGATTCAAACTCGTGACCGCTTGGTCATCAAGACTCTAATACCATGTCAAAGAACCATCTCATAAATAGATGAGGTCTCAGGATATGATTTATATTATTCTCTAACAATAGGCTAGTCATCTTAGCCATTAATAGCTAGGAATGCAAATGCTAATGCATGAGAGTTTTGCATATCTCATGCATGTTATGCTAATATAAGCAAAATAAACTTAGATTACGCGTTGTTTATTTTGATAGGCAATGTATTTTTTTGTTTTTTTTAAAAAAATAAGATAAATGGTATATAGTTCATCCTAGGTATAGTTAAAAAAAATTTCAGTGGCACGACCTATATAAGCCTTTGTATAGCCTCTTATGAAATGAGTCAGGTGGTCTGGTCAAATTTGCTTAGGATAGTAGCACCTAACTTTTTTTTATTTTTTTATTTTAATTGATTTTTTTAAAAAAATAAACTTAATTATATTTATATTAACATCTTTTTTTTAGAGAACCTCTTTTAAATTATGATGATTTTTTGGTTATACGTTTAATTTTCAAAGAGATTTTTCTGATTCATTTATGATGTTTTTATCTTTTGTATAGATAAACTATATTTTTGAAAATAAAAATATTTATTTTCAAATGATATTTCTAATATGTGTAGCCTTACATATTATTATTTTATTTTTTTATTCAATCAATTTAATATTTTGTTTATTTATATTATCGGTTGATTAAATAAAAAATATATATTGATCTACATCTGTCTCTTGGTTTTTCAAATTTTATTTTTAGGTGTCGTTGATGATTTTTTATGTATTTATTAACGCACATAGTTCTCGGTTTATTTTAGGGGTAAGCAAAAAAACTGAAAAACCGATTAAACCGAGAAAACCGAAAAAAATAACTGAAAAAACTGAACCGTGAAAAAAAACCGATTGAACCGATTAAAATTTTGAAATACCAACCGGTTTGGTTAGGTTTCGGTTTTATAAGCCTGAAACCGAAAAAACCGAACCGAACTGAAACTGAAAAAAACCGAGCTAAAACAAAAAAACCGAGCCAAACCGGAAAAAACCGAGCCAAACCAAAAAAACTGAGCTAAACTGGTTTGAACTGGTTTTTGTCCTAAAAAACTGAACCGAAACTGATCTGTTTGAACCGGTTCGATTTGGTTCGGTTTCAATTTTTTAAAAAATAAAAATTTGGTTTGGTTACTTTTTTTTTTATAAAAACCGAACCAAACAAAAAATGATCACTCCTAATTTATTTGATTATATGTGTGTATAAACTTCTTGATTTGCAATTAAATTTTTTAAACTATAAAAATACGTTGAAACAACCTTCATATACAATTTTTTAATGAAAAATAAAAATATTTAACTCGCGGTAGAGCGCGGGTCAGATAACTACTACCTTGTCTAAATGGTATGGTCACCACCATCACCTTATAGAAACCTCCGCCTAAATAACTAAATCTAGTACCATGAAAAAACTCTCGACTGCTAACACACCTTAACATATTTTTCTAGTCTTGAAGAGTAAGAACGGAGTGCTTACGCACATAAGCTAGTCTATATATTTATTAACAAATTCTTTATAAGAATAAACTTTTATGCAAGATGATACCACATTTCTAGCTAATGGTGAGAGCGCAACACACACCACACAAAATAGACATCTCATTTCTCAATCAATTACTATTTTTAGACAACATATCATTGATATTCACCAACCACTTTACTAATGATAAAACTAGATACTATCGATTGATGATCGACACTAACATTTCCACAAATCGAGGTAAGTTGAAGTTACCAAGGTCTATAAATATTTTGGGTCACTAGGTAAGCACAATAAGTCATAATTTTCTCAAACTTTCTATGAATTTATGTTTTCTCTCATTCACAACTTCATCAGTAGCATTGTCTATTGAGAACTAAACAAAAAGTTAGTTCATTCTCATTTCACACCTTTCACCTTTCACTAAAAAATCCCTTTCCATAACCAACAAAACTCTAGGACAAGAGAGAGTAAATAATCTATTTACCATATGGAATCTAACTCCCCCAAGTTTTCAATAACCCCCTGACACGATCAAAGAGTTGATGTCTTATCCCAAGTGCAGGAGTGTCACAATAATAAATAACCCGGCAAGACCGGGGTCGAACCACAGGGAGGTAAACTATATAAATTATAACAACAACAACAACAACGATGATGATGATTTAAAGAGGGCTTTGAGATATAAGATTATTAAAGAAGATTAAACTATGATAAAAACAAATGTCAAGGTTAGAGGGTTCACTAATAGTATTAGAGATAAGTAAAATATAAATTCTTTATAAATTATCAACATGATCATATTAATCATCTTATTTATATAATACCATACTTAAGATAAGACATGTTAATAGCAAATTGTTTCGGATTTAAGCATTGAAGTCCATGTTGAGTTCATATTATACTTATTCTAACACCATTAGTGAAACCTTGTCACCTTGACATAATTAACTTAGCTAGACATAATAAAGAAGAAGAACATAAATAAACAAGATACGAACATAGTTAACTAAGTATAGTAAAGGAAATGAAAAGTATAAACAAGAGATTAATGAAATAAAACTTAAACATTACAACAATAAAAAGAGAGTAAGAACATGATCTTGATCTTAGAACCAAGATTGCTAAATGAATGGCAAATGCCTCTTTTTGTAGGATAAAATTCAGAACTATTCATTTGGTAGTTGATTATTGATGTAGTGGCCAACTATTGATTTAGTGGACTTGGTGGACAGTAGCACTCAAACACTTTGGCTAGATGAAATGACATTGATCCATTCAGAATTTGGCAAAGTGTTCTTCATAAAAGTTGTTGGCAATCATCTTATCTTTCCACCCATAAACTTTCAGAGCATTTGGATCACTAGAGCTCGAGATATGGCTAAAATACCGAGTAGTGCTGTTGGTGGACGTGGTGGATAGACCCCAAGCTCTTGTCTGGACAAAATGTCATTGTTACCATCAGAATTTGAAAAAATCTTCTTCATGAAAGTTGTTGGAAATTGTCTTTTCCTTCCACCCACCAAATGTCACGTCATTTGGCCTTCTAGAACTCCATATATGGATAAAATTCTAAGCAGTGTTTAGGCTGGATTACAGGACAGATTCTGACTTCTCTTTTGTGGCCAAACTTTGAATTTGAAAATGACAGATTTGGGTCTTACACTATTCATGAACATTATAGGCCTATTTCTTAGCTTTCCGTCCATATAAATTAAGCTTAAATCCAAGATCTACAGCTTCAGATATGACCCGATAACGGAACAATGTTCCAATTTGAATTGAATCGGCATCTCCTTTCTAAGCTTAGCCATTTTTTTGTCCTTTCACTTTCAATAGTTAATCACATCAATCAATTCTTTGAATTGTGAGATATGCCTGCATTTAAAATGAACATTTACCATAAATTAAAGCTACCTTATATTATTAGATCTGTTATTATAAAACATGCTCTAGTTAAGGAGTTATTGATACTTCAAGTGCAAAATGATGATATAAAACTTTGATAAAAATTTGAAGTACTAATCACCCCCTCAACAAATGCAAATACTTAATGATGTTATTGCAATAATACAACTCATCTTCATACTCTTTCTACTGCACAACAACAAGTTCATATGAATACATTGTTAAGTATGCAACAATGACTCCGATTATATAAAGAGCTTGGTCAAATGATATGTAAGTGAGTAGCACTCACACTCCTACACTTAAAAAGAGTTACATTCATCGCTCTCACATAAGACACTTCAAATAAGAATTTAGTTATTATTGATCTCCATCTGAGTCTCACTCACACACACTTTATAGAAAAAAAAAACCTAGGTGTGAGATGAGAATTATTACTCTACAACTTCTTGAGCATAACTCTTATCAAGTAGGAGAATCTTTATTTTGTCATAGAATATTGCACATTCGACTCTCCAAAGCATGTGTCTATGCAAAAACCAGTCTAGGCAACTATGAGGAATTCATTAACCTTCGAGAGCACATATAAAACATGAGAAGCATCCTAAAGCATGTCACACAAGATAATGGTTTTATGTGCAAAGTTTTTCCAATAATGTTTTATGGATTTGCACATGCATGGTACCATAGTTTAAAGCCCGACTCTATTTTCTATTTTAATGATCTCAACTCTAAACTCATCTCTTGCTTTAATATAAATATTACAGCTAAAAAGAGCACTATCAAGCTTTTCATCATCACATAATGAGAAAGATATGAACATTATAATCTATCTTCAAAGGTTCAATAAGAAAATTCTTAACATCAAAAGACTTTTTGAACTCATTATCACCGAAACCTTGATTAATGGAGTCTATAATTATTATTTATGAGAAATGTTATATACTCTCCCTCATAGAAATATTTTTAGTATTAAACAGGCAATGGAAAATTATATCATGGTGGAAGAAGCAATTGTGATCAAACAAGATCACCCATGTTTTCACCAAACAGATTCTCTCCAATGTCACTAGTATTTAATCAAAGCATCTAAAAGGAACACCAAATGATATATTCATGATCACCTTACATTCTCATGGCTCTTAATTATTCTTATGACCATCATACAGACTAAGATGCTAGTTACTATCATAAAGAAAGAACTTGTGCCAAAAAACATAGTTCAGATTTTTATTTGGCCTTATATATTTATCATTTAAGAAGCTTGAAGTTCAATTTTTTTTATAAAAAAAATAGAAGTATTTGTTAAAAAGGTTTGCTTTTTAATAAAGTAAATATATTATTTTAGAAAAGTATATAAAATTGATAACAAGATAAAGGATTAATGGTGAAACAAATTAATTTTTTCTTAAAGCAAGTAAATTCGAGAGGAACTATTATTTTTCTTAAAATTATTTTTTAATGAAGATTGTGAACTTTTGTTTTAAATGTCTCATTGTGTATTTATAGTTCGTGAGTCTTGTCCTTCTATGAAGAAAAAGGTCTAGAGTGTAATTTTATCCTGATAGCATTTAATGAGATATAAATATCCTTTACATCTATATTAATGTTTGATAGATATATGATGGGTTCCCGAAGGACTTTTATACACCTAAAATATGTAGGGAGATTAGGATTCAAGATATCAAATGTAGTTAAGTTCATGGAGGCTGAGTTCTTTCCCTAAACTAGACCCAAGGGAGGAGGGTCATATCCTTGGACGTGCTCCAGGTAGGATGGTAATTTCCCTAGGCATGCCCTAGGGAAAATGGTGGACGTGCTAAGGGAGAATCGTCATTTCATTGAGCGTTCCAAGAAAGGATGTGGTCATTCCCTTGGGTGTATAAGAAAGGATGGTGGGCGTGTCAAGGGAGGATGTTCATTCTCTTAAACGTGTCTAAAGAAGGATGTGCATTCTCTTGGGCTTGACACACTGCCAAGCTCAATCGTGTTTGGGTCTAGCTAGCGCTAGACTTAGTGTTTCTGGTGTTGGCACATTGCCAAACCTAATCGCTTTTGGGTCTAGCTAGCATTAGACCCAGCGCTCCCAAGGCTTGGCACACTGCCAAGCCTAGCGCGCCTTTATTGGGCGTACTTATTTTCTTAAAAATTTATATCCTTAAATTTTTCTTAATCCAATGTTTTTTTTTTTGGTAAAAATATACTAATAAAAACTTCATTAATCAATTAGTATTTTAATTGAGATACCTGTTATTGTTTTCTGAATTATGGATTACCATCAAATGCATATATGTTTGTTTCATGTATAATAAGTACTTCAAAAATATTCGGTTGGGTTTTCTTTCTTTTTCTTCCATCCCTTGAAACTATTTTCCTTGAAAACACAAACATGCTTGCTAATTCAATATAAAAAACCAGAAATATATGTATTAACTTGCATGAGACGCAGCTTATGTTAGATAGAATGTTATTAGATGATTATTATCTTTTCTGTGTATAACCAACCTCTTATTCGATCAGTTATTTAGGTTTCCTAATTTCCTTCATTTTTCTCTCTCAAAGCTCTCCGTAGGATGTCCCCTGCAACACATCTCTTTTTTGTGGGGTTGTCAGCTTAATTAATTCCAACAAATGGAGTAGCTGTTGTCATCCAGGTTCATGACAGCAGCATCCGGATAAGTGGAACTCTGCCCTGAAATGTTCAACATGGTTGTGGAAAAAACGAAATTTCTGCCTTCTGAATGTTGCAAAAAAGCGATGTCATTGTCATGAATGCAGTGCAGAGTATAGAACGTATATAAATAACCTTCGATAAAGATTTTATGTTCACGCATAAATGCAACATCCCTGTTTCTCAGTAAGGATGGCTACAAATACTGGTCTAAAAATTACCAACCTCAAATCCTGAGGAAACATTCAAACATAGTTAATTGTAGTTAAACTTGCCATCCTGGGGAAACAACATTCAAACATATAATAACTATCTCTGTTCGTTCAACCAAGTAGATCAAGCATGCATTAGTAGCTCACAACCTGTACGAGGAGACAGAACTGATTCACAAATATAGAGCTCATTCAGTGGGTCTCGCTTGATTTTGCTAAGCAAATACATTCAATGATGGTCAAATGCAAATATGAACCTCATCTTCTGTTTTGAATTCTGTACAGGACATGTATTGCCAGAGGAAGTGGTTTATTCAAGGTAAATTAACAAATACGTGAGAAGCCTTGAAATATGTAAACGTAAAACTTTATCATTCATTATAAAACTGCTCATGAAAACACTAAGCATTTTCATACTTGTCTGCATTTGTGCCTAGCATGCAATTCAAGCTAGTTGACACAACTTTGAACAGAAACTTTTAAAACGTAGAGAATTATTCTTTCAAAAACTAGTAGGATGAATTTTTCAAATCCTATACATAACCACCATTGGCCCGAATTACCTGCCCATTAATCCACTCACTAGCATCAGTAGCCATAAACCCAACAACCTCTGCAATGTCCTTGGTCTCACCAAGCCGGCCTAGCGGGGACGACTCTATGTTCTTCTTTATCTGCTCCTCAGTTTTTCCAGCAAAATACATCTCTGTTGCAATAGGCCCTGGTGCAACACAATTTGCAGTAATTCCAGTTCCTTTCAGTTCCTTAGCTAATATCCTTATAATTGTCTCCACTGCAGCCTTTGATGCTGCATATGCCCCAAATCCAGGCATCAATCCACCGACCATAGATGATGATAACACTATTATCCGACCACCACCACCATGTTTCAGCCGATTTGCTGCTTCCTTGCAGCATAAAAATGCACCTCTAGTGTTGACACTGACAAAGACAACGTTTATAAAGTTAAGTCATAAATCATGCTGCTTTGAAATGAGATACAAACAGGAACTTGTATGCATTATAGCATTAATCTGAGTTGGAATTTGTTGCAAATTCTTTGCCTTAAAAAACAACTCTTTATAGGTCCCCACGTTCAACTTCACTATAAAATTTCAAGTACCCTCTCCTGAGCCAAGTTATTTAGATAACATTAGGTTATCAATTTTTTACTAAAATGTCCAAGTAAAGCTAAACAGACCTTTAATGATCTGGTTTCAAGCACCCTATCCATATTGGACTGGGGAAAAAATAAGGGAAAGAAGAGCACCCTTTGCATATGCCCAGAATACACCATCAATGTTTTTGTCTTCCCAGCTTCAAGCTGACAATTCAAGCATTGTGTATTTGTTGATCTTAAATTATCATGTGCAATATTTGGTTTGTTTTCTAATTGATGAAACATTGATATTTTTCTGCTAATTTTACTACTATAACTAGGTTTTCTCATTGAATCATTGCTCGAAAGAATTATTCTCAAAAGCCAAACTTTATCCAGAATCCGAGTCAGTCGTCAAGTAATAATTTATTTCAGTAATTTTCCGACAGCATATCAAAACATACATTTTTGTTTTACCTTCAAGCTATCATACAGGAAATTCACTATTTACTAAAAAAAAATCGAAAAAAAAAGAGCTAAAGTAAAAAGACATCTCTTTGTTGGTTTATAAAAATACCTGAAAATATGATCAAAATCCTCCAAGGAAGTGTTGGGAATGGAAGGATATTTAGGATCCAATACACCAGCACAGTTAACCAAGATATGAAGTTGAGAGCCAAAGACTCTTTCAGCCTCATCAAAGAGAAACTTGACCTGGGCTGGATCGGAAACATTAGCTTGGGCTGCTATGGCTCGTGGGGTATTGTCAACACAGGAAGAATTGATGTCATTAGCAACAAGATCAGCCTGTTCCTTGTTGGAAGTGTAATTGATAACAAGTTTTGCACCAAGTGAAGCCAAGTGGATGGCTATGGCTTTGCCAATGCCACGGGATGAGCCTGTGACTATGGCTACACGATCCTGGAGAGGGAGAGACAGTAGAGGTGATGGGGCGGCCATGATGTCGTGTTGCTGAAGAAGGAGAAGATGGGTTTAAAATACCAAAGCAAGATTCTATTTAAAATAATTTTTAAATAGACTTTGGATTAAACAGGGCAGGTCAGACTTTTGGATTGAACAAGCTGTTTGGATTATTACATGTTTAAAATAAAAATATATATATATATATATATATATATATTTTTATTTAATATAAAATTAAAAAAAAATTAATTTAAATATTTAAGCTTTAAAAATAATAATATACTAACATAATATTTTTTCAATATAAAATATGAAATCTTTTAAAATAATCTTTTAAACTTCATTATTTATAATATATATAGTCTATATTCATATTAATTGTTTCTTAATTTTTTCATATAAAATATTAAAATTTTAAATATATATTTTTTTAATTTTTCTGGGTTGATTCTGGTTGACCCGGGTCAACTCGTGTAACTCGAGACCCGGCTCCTTGGTCATGTCAACCCCTATATCGAGTCTGATAACTATGGCAGAACACAATGTAGAATATATAGTGTGATTATTTTTGTGATTAAAAATATTTTTCAAATTTTTTATTTTTATAAATTTCGATTGGTTTAATATATTGATATAAAAAATACATTTAAAAAAATAAAAAATTATTTTAATAATTTTCAAATAATTTTTTTTAAAAAAAACAATATCTCTTAATGTTTATAGTATATATACTGAAGAGTTTCAAATCCCACATTTAAAAAATAAAACATTCTTCTAATATTTATATTCTAAACTTTGAAAGGTATTAATAACCAACTAAAAATATTAAAAAAATAGGTTTCTAGCTAAGAGAAAAAAACACTTTTGAAAAAAAAAAATAAGTTTTGTTGGGTCGCCTGAGTCACAGGTCAACAGGGTTTTGCTAGGTTTTTGCTTATCCCGGTCCTTTACCTTATCCAGACCGATCCAGCCACCAAGTCGACCAAATCTCGAGCCGATCAGGGTTTAATAACTATGGTTCTACCAGTAAAAAATATATAATCGATGCTACTACACTAACCTTTGAAGCTACACTCTCAAGGCCAACCAATTAATATACCTAAGTAATGTTTGATATACTGGATGGATTAAGGACTAGGAGGGTGTCGGGATAATGTTAGAGATTATTTTTTAAAGTATTTTTTATTTAGAATTATATTAAAATAATATATTTTTTTATTTTTTTAAAATTTATTTTTAATATCAATGCATTAAAACAATAAAAGAACACAAAAAATTTTTAAAAAAAGTCAAAATTTTTGAAAAGCGTGGTTGAACCGCGTTCCCAAACACCTCCTAAATTACAATTGATAAATAATTGTTTTGTGTTTAATGTACATTGGACTAGACAATTTGTTATATTTTATATTTAATAGACATTGGACAGGACATGGCCGATTCGAGGTCTAAATTGATATGAGTTTAAGAAAAAATATAGAAAGAATCAATATGATATAACTCGTTAAAAACCTAGGTCAACTTGTTACCCAGTCGACCCTAGATAAAACATGAGTAAAAAGTTCATTAATTCTTTTTAATTTTTTTTGTTAAAATAAGATTGTTTTGATTATTTTTTATTTGGATCAACTCGGGTTGATCCTTCCAACCCATGACCTGGGCCTTGCCTCGGGTCGATTCCCAAGTCAGGTTCTAAAACTATAACAATATCAACGTTTATCTATACATTGACTTGGGTCAACCTAGGTTTACCCTCCCGACCCGAAACCAAGGCCTTGTCTCGGGTCGATCCCTAAGTTGAGTTTTAAAACTATGATAATAATCATTTTTATACTCGAGTTGAACCGGGACAATGCTCAACCATACCTATGACTCGGGTCTTGACTTGAGTCAATCTCCAAGTCGGGTTTTAAACTTATGATAATAACCACTTTTATTATTACGTTGACCCGGGTCAATGGTCAATCCGATCAGTGACTCGAGCCTTGATTCGAGTAAACCTCCTAATTGAGTTTTAAACAATGATAATAACTATTTTTATTCTTAAAATGACCATGATCAATGGTCAAACCTGCCCCCAACGCGGTCCTTGCCTCGAGTTGAGAGTAATTATTTTTATTCTTGCATTGACTCAGATTAATGGTCAACCCGACCTTTGCACTGGGTTGACCAATTCAATGGTCAACTTGATCCGTGACCCTGGCTTTACCCCAAATTAACCTTTTAGTCGGGTTTAAAAACCTATAATGATAATCACTTTTATTTTTATGTTAACACAAATCAATTCTTGTGCAGAGAATTTGACAAACTTATACTATCTTTTTTAGTCGAAGAAACATTTTTTTTACTATAACAATCTTAAACATAATAAAAATTAATTTTTATAATATCTAAAAATACACCAAATAACTTTATAAAAAAAATTATTTTATTCCATTAATCTTTATCAAGATTCTAAACACTTCCTTATTATAAATGGACACTTCTTTCTTTTTTTTTCTTTATTGGAGCATGATATTCCCACGTCTCATCATGAAATTATGGATATACTAAATTATTATTATTTAATTGTAATTAAAGCTACTTGTAGGCATGATGGTCTATTTTGATTGTTTTTATCTTTATTTTGGATTTTGGGCAATATTAGTATTTGTCTTATTGTCATATCTAAATATTTTTCATTCTCATTTAACTTTTAATTTCAATAATTTAAATTAGATGATTATACTTTGCTCTCTACTTATAACCATATTTTTAGTTTTTTATTATTTTAAATGTATCAAATCAAAATTTTATATTTTATTGTCATCTATAAATGGAGTAAATCAATACAATCATTTTACTTCTTATAATTTGTACGTGGCAGAATAGAAATAGTGTTAAAATATTATCAATGAAATATATTTATTCTCAATATAAATCCATTTTAAAACTCAAATTTAGAATTTATTTGAAAACTCATTCCATTTTATCTTGTACCAGTTTGTTTTATCAACCTGTGAAATCCAAACATGTTTGCCAATTACAATTAATATTTTTAAAGATATTAATGGATTAAATTTTGGGGAAAAATTTAAAATGTATATTAAAATAAAAAGTTAAAATATCAATACTAATCAATAACTGAAACATTGATTAATATAAAAATATTATGTCTTAATTATATAAAGATTTTATCAAAAGAGAATAACAATATAAATAATATATATCCAAACAATTAGATTATAATAAATTTTTAAATAATTTAAGAGATCTTAAAATTTATTGTCTTTATTTCTTTTATTTTATATATTTGCAAAGAGGATGCAATATGCATGTTAAATGTGTTAAAAAAATAATTAAAGTAAATATTCTTGATTATTTTTTTATCAATAAAAGAAAGAAATTAAGTAATTGAACAACTTAAAAGAATCAAGAAATTATTTTAATATCTAAAGATGATCAAGAATTTGTATAATTTAGTTTATTATATTTATTTATCTGTCTAATTTTATGGTTATATATACTTTACATGAGTTAAGTTATTAATAATATTCTATTCTATTTTAATTTTTTATTAAAAATAAAATAAGAGAAACTTAAATTGATCAATGATATTGAATTGTTACATATGGGTATATCTATAGAGTCAATACAATAAAAAGACTATAATAACAAATCAAACCAAATTATAATCATAAATATTTTTTTTTAATATCCTCTTATGGTAATCTTCAAATAATCATGTTTGTTTTCGTGGTTAATTCTAATTGCTTCATAATCTCATCTACATTATATTCTCTAATAAAATGAAAGTGCACAATATAAACTCTTTTAATTTTTTTTAAATATTATTAATAGATATGAGCAATTATTGAAATTAAAAACCTGAATAGTAGATTTAATTATAATTACTTTTATAAAAGCATATTATTAATTGCCTTAGATATTCTCTAGCAAAAAGTTATAAGAAATCAATATGAAAAAAAAAATATTTGAACTACTTGACTGTAATTTTTATCAACTTTTTTGAATATATATTTTATATGTGAATTTTTTAACTGTTATTCATGTTATTTGTATTTTGAATCATGTATTTATCTATAATAGTTAATTGTTTTATATCATGTGTGTTAAAATTATAAAATAAGATGGATTTTTAAGTTATTTATGTATATATAAAAAACAGTTATACTCTAACGAATCTAATTTAATGGGCTCCAAACCCCAACAACCATGGGCTCCGGACAATGCGTCTAAGCCCATTTTATGCTTCTAATAGACTTAAGCAACTCGTCTGGGCCTAACACTTTCTCAGAAATTTTGCAAGATTTTCATATGGATCTTTTAATATTTTATATTAATCCAATATGTATTATTTTGAGTAGAATACAATTCGCAATATCACATGGGTGAAATGACTCTTTAATCCCTTCTCTCCATTAAAAACTAAGACTTATAGGCTATTAATACTTCATAAATCCTTCAATTTCCAGGTTTATAATATCTTCATTCTCAATATTTCTAAGAAACATATTTTTAGATCTATTTCTCTAAAATATCATTGCATTTTCTCTCTTTAAAAAGATAATTACTTAAATATATAAGAGTCATCATATCTATGAAAGGGGATATTTTGTATGTACCAGCAATCAACCACCTTTGCTTACCAGACATCAGGTACAAGCTACCATCCACCTTCACTAGAAAAAATAAATCAAATTAACTGATTATCCAATACATAAACATTGAATTTTTTAGGACCTCATCATTGGCATCGTCTATAGGAAATGAACAAAAAATCAGTTCATTCCTATTCCTCGAAAGCCCTTTTCATGGATGACGAAACCCCAATGCAACGGTAATTATGCTAGTGACTATGTCTACGTCTACGCCAATGACATGCCAGCAGTTATGCCTGCAATTACACCCATGACTACATCCCATGTGGTTATGCCAGCAGCTACACCCACAACGATGCCCATGACTATGTTTATGGCTACGCCCACAAAAATTTTCATGGTGGCTTGTATGTGTCAAAAATTGTCATCGGGACTTGGGGGCTATAATAATACACACAAAAAAAAATTCCACCTGCTAGGCGAGCACAACTCTTCAATGGATAGATTTGGTCTTCCTAGTGCAATAGCATCACTCTTCAAATGATGGACTTGGTCTTTTTAGCGCAATAACATCACTCTTCAAGGGATAGGTATAAGTCTTCCTAATATAATAACACCACTTTACAAGGGATGAGTATGAGGTCTTTCTAATGTAATAGCACTACACTCAAAGGGATAAATTTGGTCTTCTTAGTGCAATAACATCACTCTCCAAATGATGGGTATAAGGTCTCCCTAGTGCAATAGCACCACTCTCCAAGAGATGAATTTGGTTTCTCTAGTGCAGTAACACCATCTCTAATGGGTTCATCTTGGACACCTAGAAATTTTCTAAGTATGGGCTCTATCCTAAATGAGTTCCTCAAATCGATTCCTCTAAATGGGTTCCTCCCCTAGAAATTTTCTAAGTATGATCTCTACCCTCAATGGGTTCCTTTAATGGGTTCTTTTCATAGGTTCCTCCTAGCTACTTAGAAATTTTCTAAGTATGGGCTTCATCATTCACGGGTTCCCCTCAATCACATAGAAGTTTTTCTAAGTACAGGCTCCTTTTCTATGAGTTTCTTCAACTATTAGAAAAATTTTCTAGGTATGGATTCCTTTATGGTTTCACCTTACCTTCCTGGAGAATTTTCTAAGTATGGGCTCCTCTATGGTTTCCCTCTACATACTTAGAAATTCTTTTTTCAACCAGGGTGCATGCCCCTACACATGGGCTCTCCAATATATTACCTTGGGTTTTCACCCCTCGTCTCATACGAAGAAAATTCAACGAACTCATTATGGTAATCGGGTATTTTTACAAGTCTTTGCGTATCAATATCACATATCACATAGGTGAAATATCTCTTCAATCTTTCTCTTTATAAAAGAACAAGACTCATAAGCTATAAATACCCCGTGAATCCTTCAAACTCCAGATTCATAATCTCTTCATTCTCAACATTTTTAGCATATATGTTTTCAGAGTCTTTTTCTTTAAAATATTATTGTATTTTTTTCTCTCTTAAAAGATACTTAAGCATTTGAGAGTCTTCACATCTATAAAAGAGGATCTTTTGTAGGTACTAATCACTAATTACCTTTACCTACCAGGCACTAGGACCAGCCACCTTGGTAAGGCAGAATGAATCAGATTGCTATAACCAAGAGATTAATTGATTATCCAACAAATAAACCTTGCTCTTAAGCTACTTGAATTTTTTGGGACCTCATTATACTCATAATTCATACATGTAGTTTTTTGAATTTTTCTAATTAATTACCAGCTATTTTTGTTGGTTTGATTGAATCATTGTACATAATGTTGATGATATGGTCCGGCGATCAAAGTATTATACTTGGTTAGAATTGAACCAAAAACTAATGAACACATTCATTTCTATATATATATATAGTTTTTCTTAAAACTTTTGTATAAGCGGAAAAAAAATTCAATATTCTTAGAAAATATATAAAAATTCAATCTCCAAAATAAATTCTCATTTGTAATTAAGAATATAATAATAAATAACAAATTTTACATGAAGAAATGTAATTCTAAAATCATTTCAGTGGAAAATAAAAATTAGTAACAATCTAAAACCAATTAGATTAAAAACTATAAAATTCTACTAGGTCAACTTGGTGTGCTCCAAACATGACTAGACTAACCTGGTCGAAACAAAATTTGACTTTAAAAAATTACAAGATGATTTCATTTTAATTTTTAAAAAATATTAAGATGAAGATGTTTTGGATCAATCCAAGTTAACCATCAAACTCGCAATTCAAGTTATGGACCCGGTTTGATTTTATAACTTTTTTTAAAAAAAATATTTAATTATACAATATTAAAAATATACATGAGCAAGAAAGCAACCAAATTAAATTTAAAAAGAATATATCATGAAGGGCTTTACAAAAAGAGAACTTGCTAATAGTGTGTGTAGTCTTATTCGAAAACAAAGTAAAAATGGAAGGGTATTAAATAAAATAATATCCCAAAAATATTTTAAAACAATTTATTTTAATGAATCTTAATTAAATTGATGGAAGTGTTTGGGTGTAGATGGGTTATCGCACCTTACTCATTTAAAAGCAAGTCAACCTTATGCAGTTGGCTATTTTTCTTCTTCTTTTTAAAATGGGTAGTTGACACATCATTCACCTATTATTTTTATTAAAAAAAACATATGATGTGTCATATGCAGTAGTAAATGACGTGTCATTCACTAGTTGTACTCAATTATCTCAAGAGGCCAAAAGGTTGTCAAAAAATCAAAGTCCAACTCCTTAGACCCAAAAAAGACTCCTTTTCAACCTTTTTTCACTTAAAAACATGTAAGAAACGCTTCATATATCTCAATAAACTCATATCAAACCTTAAAGACCCTTTAAAAACAAAAAATTCATCCTAATTTCAAAAAATAATCTCGAGCTCCAATCTCTTTTCCAACAAGATGAGGGGTAAAAAATACCTCAATAAAACTTTTTTAATTAAATAGGACTCATTAACACCAAGAACGACTTTTTTTTATCATCAGCATGTGCCTAACTATCCATTTTCTTTCTCCCCCCTGTTTTTCAATGACTTTTCCTCTTCTTTTTCAAACTCAGGGACTAAAACATGAATAAAATTAAGTTTTGGACCAAAATGTAAAACCCTTAACAAATAAGAATCATAATTGAAAAGCAAAAAATCTTTGGGACTGGAATTTTTTATAAAAATGCCTTTTGAATAGTAAAAAAAGAGAGAAAAAAGCTTAATTTGTGTTTTAGTGTCAAAGTTAATCACCAGAGTTTGAATTTTTTTTGTAATAGAATCGAATTCTATTAGGATATTGTTATATAAAATAAAACAAAACAAATCATAAAGTCTTCTTCCTTATAAAGTGGCGTGTAAGCATTTATCCAAGCTCCGATCAATATTGTTTTTTATTCCATTGAATTCATCACGGCATCCTCTCCCTTATAAGGTGGCGTGTGTTGGAGGAGGGGGTGTAATGTGGTTCCAACAATCTATTCTTTTCTTTTTCTTTCTTTTTTCTCTGTCGTTACCTCAATTTCCATGACTAGCATATGTTATTCTTCCCTTTAGGCTTAAATGTTTTTTTATTTTTCAATTATAGTCCCTTTACTCTTAATTTTTTAAAAAATAAAGGACTTGAACAATATCTTATAAAATCGATCATCAACCAATGTCGAGACAATTATTTGATACAATGGTAAGCACATAAAAAACAAATCAAAATAAATTATCAACCAAAAACCTTAATCAACACAGTATTGAAGAATGAAATTGAAAAAAAATTGATAAGTTAAAAAAAAATAAAGGACCAAACTTGAAAGCACTTTTAAAAAGATATAAAAAAAACAACAAAGGGTTACTTGTCTCGTTTTTAAGTTCTTTGGTTTTAAATAGAAGCATTTTTCCGATATCACACCATATAAAAAAACAAATTAAAACAAGTTATTACAATTTAAGACTAATTTGGAAGTAAAAAAAAATTAAATAATTAAAGAAAAAAATTATCAAAATGTAAAAAGAAAAAAACATGCAAACTGCTATTGTAATTCATAGTGCTATAAGTGTGGGTGAATAGTATTTGTCCCCCTAAAGTTTCTTAATCTTAATTGCAAGAATGGAGAATCTTTAAGCTTCTAATATTATTAGTGTACGTCTATTAATAAAATGAAGAAAAACTTAAAAATGGTAGAGGTAAAATAAAAAAAAAAGGAGGGGGAAAGGAAAATAAAATTAACACACATGCTCAATTAAACAACAAATCCACCGTTAACTCTAATAACCTGGCCATTGATCCACTCCCCAGCATCACTAGCTATGAATCCTACAACCTTACTTATATCCTCGGGCTCTCCAAGTCGGTTCAAAGGGCAAGCATCCGCAATTCTCTTTAATGTTTCCTCAGTTTTACCTGCAAAAAACAATTCTGTCGCCACAGGACCTGGAGCAACACAATTAGCAGTTATTCCTGTACCCTTCAGCTCCTTGGCCACTATCCTTGTCATTGTCTCCACGGCTGCCTTGGAAGCAGTATAGGCTGCATAACCTGGTGTGGGTGCTCCAACAAGAGATGTTGATATCATGATGATTCTTCCACCACCCCCATGAGCCAACCGATTAGTTGCCTCTCGACAACACAGGAATGCCCCTTTAGTATTGACATTAAAGGTCATATCCCAATCCTCCACTGTTGTGTTAGCCAAGATGGGATACTTTGGATCGAGCACCCCAGCACAATGTGCAAGTATATGAATCTTTGAGCCAAATTCTTCTTCAGTTCTGCTGAATAGTTGCTTGACTTGATCTGGGTCTGAAACGTCAGCTTTGATGGCGATTGCTTGAGGATGTGAAGACGGTGCTGAGGCGTTGAGCTCAGAAGCTAGGAGATCAGCTTGATTGGAGTTTGAAGCATAGTTGATGACAACTCTTGCACCGAGGGAGTGAAGGTGGATGGAAATGGCTCGGCCAATGCCACCTGAAGCACCAGTTACTATTGCAACCCGGCCATCAAGGGGAAGGGAAGAGGACACCACCTCCTTGGTAATGTCACTGGCCATGATGAAGATTTGGTGTGTTCAGAACTCAAGAGAAAAGGAAAGCGGTTTCGTACTTCGGAGCTTAAATGCAAATGGATTGTTGCTTGATACTCGGGCTTAAATATATGTGTTTCAAATAAAATAATAGTTCTCTCAGCAAAGATGCATCTTTCCATAACTAAAGGTATCAGAACGCCAGAACTGTCCTTTAGAGCCTATTTCAATACGTGGCTGAAGCGGAGGCAACTTGGTCTCTGCACCTGATAAGATATTAATGTCAGTCAGCAGCAGCCATGTTAGAACGAACTCTTGGTAGCATGTTCTACAGAAAGTCAACATAGTTGAATGGCAAACAAAAATGCTTAACTAGTTAGATCAATCATGCATCATCAGATGCATCAGCCTTACCTCAATATTTATTATAAAGTGCAAAACAAGGAAAGAGGTTACAAAAACAACGCCTTTTATAAACGAGTAAAAGGACGAAGCAGGGAGGGAGGTGTAAGAATTTTTATGATATTAAATATTGCTAATACAAAATGAGTTCAACAGGTACCAACTGAATTAGAACAATTTTCCTGCTCACCAAAGCACGAGGGCAAGTGCTTGAAATGCTTGTTTTTTCTCTTCTTTTCCTGACCAAGGTACTCTGATTTATTAACAAACAAAATGGTTTGATCTCTGTTCTTGTCTTGAAATCTTTGGAAGGAAAAAAAAGCCTAAGCAAGTTAGATATATAATAAGAACAGAAAGAACAAGCCTATCCCGAAAAAAAGGAAAAAACACAATTGATATAACAGAAGGTATAGAACATAAAAACCGGCTGATGGCATTTTCTCATATAAATATATTATCACAAAAGCAGATAGGTTTGTGAAGCGGGAGCAACTTGGTCTCTGCACCTGCACCTGCACCTGCACCTGATAAGAGATTAATGGCAGTCAGCAGCAGCCATGTTAGAACAAACTCTTGGTAGCATGTTCTACAGAAAGTCAACATAGTTGTTGGCAAACAAAAATGCTTAACCAGTTAGATCAATCATGCATCATCAGATACATCAGCCTTACCTCAACATTTATTATAAAGTGCAAAACAAGGAAAGAGGCTATAAAACTAGAATATAATTTACATATTCAACGAAACCTTTTATCAGAGAGTAAAAGGACGAAGCAGGGAGGGAGGTGTAAGAATTTTTATGATATTAAATATTGCTAATACAAAATGAGTTCAACAGGTACCAACTGAATTAGGACAATTTTCCTGCTTACCAAAGCACGAGGGCACTGTAGAAGTGCTTGAAATGCTTGTTTTTTCTCTTCTTTTCTTGATCAAGGTACTCTGATTTATTAACAAACAAAATGGTTTGATCTCTGTTCTTGTCTTGAAATCTTTGGAAAGAAAAAAAAGCCTAAGCAAGTTAGATATATAATAAGTATAGAAAGAACAAACCTATCCCCAAAAAAAGGAAAAAACACAATTGATATAACAGAAGGTATAGAACACAAAAACCGGCTGATGGCGTTTTCTCATATAAATATATTATCACAAAAGCAGATGTGAACAAAATTGGTGATTGTATGCTATGCTATTATGATATAGCTGGAAAAATAATTGACACTGGATTACCATGGTTTTATTTTTTTCCTTTTAAATCTCATTCTTCATTATTGACAACTCATTGTTTGAGAAAGAGCAAGCATGATAGGTTCTTGCTATAAGGTGACTAGTTGCAGATATGAGCACCGAGACGATGGATTTACAATGAAAAGTTTGCTTCTTAAAACCATTTATCTCAGAGTGTTCCACGTACATACAACAAATTATGCAAGGAGATGGGAGATAAAAGAAGAATGGCATTCTCAAGGAAAGGAAAGATTCAGAAACCTTATGATATGAACTCCAAATTAGAAATGGTGAAGAATTATCCGAGTCCTTTAGGAAGGACTCACTATCAGCAATGCCACCAAGTTCTTCAGATCAATGTTAAATCTCAACGGCGCTAATATCCAGAGCTGAGAAATATGGATAATCAGAGATGTAGAACTCGGGAGAAAATGGGTTTTCTCCCATTGAATTATCACAATTCACAAGTTTACAAAATTTTCTGTTAGTAAACAAGACAGAAACTTCAGTTAAAAGAAAAAAAAGTAGCCCATAAAAGGAACCTGTTAATTTTTCACCTTGCAAAAGAAAAATGATGGAATTACGTGGATAAAAATAATTTTTCCTTAGGAAAGCACACCCTGTTGCATTTGGAGCATGTGGGAATAAACAGCTCCAAGCCAAAAGAAAAGTACTTGTTATAGTTGACATGCACACTACTACACATTTTAAGTATCAACGCAGATCAATTCATAGAAATCGTAGTTAAATATTCAAATAAGACCACACACAGAAAAACATGAAGAAAATACTTATATCAGCCCAAACAGATCAAAATTAACCATACTTGATTCATATAAATCACACCTAAATATTCAAATTTGGCCATTTGTGTTATTTTGGGATCCAAATTGGCATGCCAGTAATGAATTGTAACATGGATTATTTGACTGTTCGTTTCACAAATAATGACTCTATAGACTAGCATAGCTATTGAAGGATTTCATTTTAGTTTCTACTCTCCCTATCCAATAACAAACAATAGAGAATTCACCTCTTCTGGTTGCCATCATGAGGATAGTAACCTAACATTTCAGTCAGATTCAAAGACTAGATATTATTTTGCAGGAAAGATTGGAAAGAAGCAACAACTTGATGACGAGGCTCTAATTCACTGCTTCTGGTTATCGTCATGAGGATAGAAGTGTAGAATTTCAATCAGAATAAAAAAATTAGCTATTACTTTGCACGAAAGATTGATAATAAGCAACAACAACTTGATGACAACGCAGCAAAACTACCAGCTTCCAATTCCCAGGTCATGACCATCTTGGGCATTGCTACTTTGGACCAAAGTCACCGAGTGAATCTTTCATTTCATATTACTAAAAACTAAAAAGAAATCCATCAACAGCAATGTTTGTGAAAACAGGATTTAAACTTCTACATCATGCTGCTGCATAGAAAAACATAATAGAGAGTTGATAAAACACAGGTTTGCCAAGTTTTTCCATCATGTTGAAATTCTACCTGTGTATTTGCATATATCGAACCTTATACTTAAAACAGGTGAAGATATAATTAAGTGGAAGTGAAATATGAAAAACCTTTGAGAGAAAAATTACTAAACTCAAATATCTAATTCTCTGTAAGTATGCCTCTAGAGAGAAAAAAATTGCACCTGTCCAATTCAATTAAATGCTCATGTCAGAAAATATACTTACAAGAAATTGAGAACTGTCATTTGTTTAGGAGCAATTATTTATATCATTGACAAAACTTCCAAATGAAACAAAATGTAATGTCAGAAGACATTCGTTTTTATTCCATTCTTATTTTTCTTAAATTGAATGATCAAGTCAAATGAAAGCTCCACGATAAATTGAAAATATGCTCTACATAAAACAAAATAGAAGACCTCTATATTTGGAAGCTATATTGTTTTCATAAATCTCCATTTTCATCTTTAAGTGAAGTTTCCAAAAAATAATTTTTAAGAATATTGATTGGTAGGTGGGTAAATGAAGGATGAAGCCATTACCTCACACCCCACTTCAAGAACATGACAGGTGATGTTACCAGATGTTGTGAATTCCCATTAGTTCGTGCTGCTCACCAATAATCTTCACAGTGTTCTCAATTACCAATAATCTTTACATGAACAAATACCACCTTCAAAATGATGAAAGCGGTATGCATCTCGGACTATAATTGCTCGATTTGAAATCTTTGATACAAATTTAATCCATGAGTGGCAATCTTTACATACACGAAGGTTCTTCATTACATGTATTGGAACTGTGTCAGACAAACTAAGGAGTCCAAATGTAATAGCCAGTTTCTCACTGTGAATGTAAACAGTTGGATCCTTCTGCTCCTGCTCTACATCATTCAAAAGGCTATATCGATCTTGGACATAACCAATTTCAGCTGCTTTTTTATTTAGTTCAGCCAAGAACTCATATATTTTATCTGCTAGTGGATGGAGTCGATCACCAACATAGAATGCGTGAACCGAATTCTTAACCTCTATCCAGCTACGACCGGGCTCCTTCTTGACACCCCTGTTTCTCATCATTTGCCTGGTCTGATCCCTGCAATCCCATTTCCCAGATACAGCATACATATTTGACAAAAGAACATAAGTCGCTGAATCTTCAGGTTCCAATTCCAGAAGATGGTGAGCAGCAAACTCTCCAACTTCCACATTCTTATGAACTGTACAAGCACTCAAAAGTGTCCTCCAAATCGTTGCATCTGGTTCAATTGGCATCTCCTCGATAAACTTTCTTGCACGACTCAAAAACCCTGCTCGGCTGATCAGATCCACAACACACGCATAGTGCGCAGGCTTAGGCACCAAGCCGTGCTCTTTGCTCATAGACTCAAAGTAGCCAAGACCCTTAGTAACCAACCCCACATGGCTACAGGCTGATAAAACTCCCACAAAAGTGACGTGGTTTGGCATCTCACCAACCTGTTTCATCTTCTCAAAAAGATTCACTGCTTCATTACCATATCCATGTTGAGAATAGCCCGTGATCATGGCATTCCAAGAAACATCATTTTTCTCTGGCATCTCACAAAACTCCTTCCTGGCATCTTCAATGCTACCACACTTTGCATAAAATGTGATTAAAGCATTGGAAACTTCAATATCTGAATCAAACCCTCTTTTTATAATCATCGCATGGATCTGCTTCCCTTGTTTTATGTTTGCAATATTAGCAGCGGCACTCACAGCAGAGCCAAATGTGAAAAAACTAGCTTCTAGTTTAGCTCTGTTCATTTGAGCAAAGACCTTCAGTGCGTCCTCACAGTATCCACTCTGTGCAAAACCTGAGATCAATCCATTCCATGATATACTATCTTTGGCATCTATTTTCTCAAATTCCAGGTAGGCTTCTTTGATCCTACCACATCTGGCATAAAGACTAACAAGTGCATTACCAATTGAAAGGTCTTTTGAATAACCAGAAATGTATGATTGAGCATGAATTTGTCGTCCTTGATTTAGAGCTTGAATACCTGCACATGCACTGATTGCACTAGAGAAACCTATGTTATCAGATTGGATCCCTCGGTTAAGCATTTCTTTGAAATGTTTAAGAGCTTCAGCAAACAAATTGTGCTGTGCATACCCTGAGATCAGAGCTGTCCATGACACAACATCATCCTCGGTGAGTGTTCTAAGAATTACACGGGCAGTGTCTAGTTTTCCATGCTTAGCATACATATCTATGAGCACACTACAAACATACACATTAAACTGAAAGCCAGTCTTTATGACTTGAGTATGAATCTGCTCTCCTAGATCAAGAGCACCCACTGAGGTGCAAGTTCTCAAAATACTAGGGTAGGTGAATTGATTAGGTATCAGGCCTTTAATCTGCATTTGTCTAAATATTTGAAATGACTCACTTAAATTATCTAACTTCCCAAAAGCCACAAGCATCACATTCCACAAAACCACATTTTCTGTCTGTGCTGTGAGAAACATTTCATGGGCTGTTTTTATATCAGAGCAGTTCACATAAAGATCAAGCAGAGCACCTTCAACAATCATGTCTGAAGATATTCCTGCTTTTATCACATATGAATGAAGCTGTTCTCCCTTACAAAGGGCCCCATTTGACGCACAGGCACTCAAGAGACTTGCAACAGTAACACAGTCTGGTTTCAAGTAATCCCGTTTCATTTTAGTGAACAATTCCAAAGCACCATCACTAAATCCCTGCTGAGCTAGGCCAGAGATCAGCGAGTTAAATGAAACTTCATCCTTAGACTGCATTTTGCTGAAAACTTTTTCAGCAGATACAAAGTTTGGCATTCGGGAATACAATGTGACAAGAGCATTGCAGACATAAGTTTCCAAAGAGGATCCATACTTGAAAACTAGGGCATGAAGTTGCTCCCCAACATCAAATAACTTTATTTTTGTGCAGCCACTTAGAACACTCGAAAACACATAGGGAGTGGGAAAAATCCCCGCTGTATGCATTTCACAAAAGAGGTGAATGGCCTCTTCTTCATATCCATTCTGTGAAAAACCAGAGATCATAGCCACCCAAGAAACACTATCCTTCGTGCATAAATTATCAAATACCTTTCTGGCAGATATTATAAGCCCATTTTTGGCATACAACCCAATCAAAGGATTAGAAATAATTGGACTACAAAGAAGACCATGACAAATAATCCTAGCATGAATCTGCTCTGCATAGCGAATACCAACTCTATGGCCAGAACAAGCCCTTAAAACACTGGCAAAAGAAATTTCAGTTGGACTTACATTTTCCTGAATCATGCACGAAAATAGATCCAGCACTCTGTTACTCATTTTCTTTTCCATAAAACCAGAAATTATCTTATCCCAACTACGCACACTTCTATTAGGCATATCCTCGAAAACCTTGACTACACCATCCAAATCACCTAACGCAAAATAAACATCAACAAGCTTGTTACACAAAACACTTTCATTGCCAAATCCCAACTTCAAAATCTTCCCATGAAGTTTCTTGCATTCTACCAAAGACCCAGAATTCAAACAAAGGTCTAAAAGCCATATATATGTTTGACAATTCGTGCAAATCCCACGGTGTTCCATCAACTGCAGAAACTCAATCCCTTTCAAATTCTCTTCATTTACTTGGTTGGGAAATTCATCGAATGCATAGCAAGCTAGAGTTGGTCTACTTAAATCCCAGCTAAAACACTGCTAAAAAAAATATAAAAATCCAATTAAAAAAAGAGAGGGAGAGAACTTTTACATGTGAAGCCTATATCTTTAACACTAAATCGTCGCTATTTACTTAAATTTCGATGAAATAAGAAGTTATACACATGATTTTTTAACATATCTTGCGTGTAAAGTTGGCAATAGTAATAACAATGATAAAAGGTGGGTGTTACCTTGCGGGGGTTTTGGGAGGGTTTTAGAGAGGGAGTGGGGTTGAATTTGCGCGGGAAGTGAGAAAGGAAGGATTTTGAGAGTGAGCCACGAAGGGAAATCTGATTAAGAATCATGGGTTCTCGTTGGATTTGAGTGAGCATCAATCAATCCAATGGAATGCTAGCTTTCATGTCTTTCTGAGATGGGAGATTGAGAGAGGCAATACGTGTGGTGATTATGGGTAAGTGGACAAGAGGAGAGAAGGATGGATTTTTTGTACGCTTTTTTTTTTTTAATTATGGATGAGAGTACTTATTTGTTTCAAGTTTGAAAATAACAATAATTAAAATGAAAAAATGATCAGCAATTGGAAAAAAATTCTCTAATTTCAATTTCTTTACAACTTCTTTAACTTTTTTTTTTAATTTATAATTTTACCTAATCTTTTAAATAAGAAAAAATAGTAAATTTCTCACAATATATTCCCAATTTTAATTCTTATAAAAATAATTTTGTTTTTCAATTATATATACATTTAAACACTATATAAAACCTTAAATAAGGCATAATAAATTTTCTAAATCATCCTAAACCAAACTAATACCTTCTTAATACTTTATTTTGTCTATCAAAAGTTGAAAATATTTTAAAATAAATCAAAGAATAAAAAACCTTAAAAACATAATATAATCAC
>Ga0325411_1001468_pt1 | contig 26279 bp, 21 predicted proteins | sample PopdelMetagenome_13_FD_206181 | JGI IMG/M metagenome (GOLD analysis project Ga0325411, IMG submission 206181) | Populus deltoides microbial communities from Bellville, Georgia, United States - Xylem-PdIQD-R4 | ecosystem: Host-associated > Plants > Phyllosphere > Stem > Wood/Secondary xylem... | reverse complement strand
TATTTTTCAGCCCCCCCCCCCCCCCCCCCCCCCCCCCCCCCCCCCCCCAAAAAAAAAAAAAAACAAACAGAACCTTGTTTTTTTTTTTTTTTCACATAGTTATTATTATATTATATCCGTTACAGTTGTAGAGTGTGGGGAAAACTATGTAATTTTCATTTTTCTTTTTCTTTTTTCCATTCCCCTACAGATCCTTTTCTTTTTCTTTTTTCACATGAGCTGGCGATGTACTGATCTGAGATTTACGTTTTCCTACCACTAGTAAGGTGGGTGAAAAAATGTGAGCTACATGAATATGAACATCATAGATGCAAATTAAATATTAAAATCGATATATAAACTTCTAGGTACCAAGTTTAAATAGACTTAACTTTGCATAAGGAAAATATTTTTTTATATATATGAATATATAAAATATATTTTAATACTAATGTGTAAAAAAAAAACTATCTTTATTAACAAAAACTAAAATATTAATATAAATCTCTGTGCTGGGCAAAGAATTACATCGAAGCATATGGCATTGACTGTAAAATTAAATGAATGAGACATAAAATGCATGCATGCAGTCAATATATATAAATGTGAAAGTGACGGATCGCAAAAGAAAACACTATTAATGACAGTGACTTTGATATAAAATGAATGTGTCCAAAGAATACGATTCTGTCATCGATCGGTTTAGATTAAGAAGAGATTAGTATTCACTAGCTAGTTAACACTATACATTGATTTCGTGTCTTAAAAATACGTTAAAAATGATGGATCAAATTACAAGAATAAAAATTTGGATATAAAAATGGTAAAATCTCTCTTATATGCTTTTTAGATTTACAAATCTCAAATTACATGTCAAATTAAAGACTTAACTTCATATAATAATTTTTTTGTATATGATAGTGCAAAATATATGTCAATACTAAGATATAAAAAACATTATTTCAAATTAGAAAAAAAGACTAAAATATTAATACAATTCCTAAAAAAATAAGTTAATATACAGTTTTTCTAATAAATGCATATGACAATGACTATATATATATATATATATATATATATATATATATATATATATATATATATATATATATATATAAATGTGAACATATATGCATATAGTAATTGTTACACGTGTGCGGTGTCACGGTGAATTCTGCTCACTCTGGTATGTTTGAGCATCTGAAAAAAAGGGGGTAGACGAGGATTTCTTGTTTTTTATCAATGTAAAGAGAGAATGAGAGTCGCCACCTAATATTTTAGTCACTAGAAACCCTAATTGATCTCAGAGATCAGGCACAGAGATTGATTGTATAAATAGAAGATATTAACACTCCAAATACGTTTTACCTAAGGTAATCTGCATTGTATAACTGTTTGATAAAGGCTAATGTATTGTCGTGTTTTATAATTGTTAGTTTGTCTAAAGTTTAAGATAAATCCTTCTCGGTAAGGAGATCCTTATCTTATCAGGTAAAACCTAACTATTCTAACGTCAATAAAAAAAAATACCTTTTTAATATCAGGATTACGTCTTAAGTATAACTTTGTAATCCATTAATATTAAAAGAAGACAATAATTTTTTTTTAAAATTTTTAAATATTGGTCTATTTCTCATAACTTTAATCAAACTGGTTATTAAAACTAAAAATGCATGCTAAAACATATTTTTTTTTATTATATTAAAACATGATATGAAAATTTTTATATTTGAGAGATTTTGACCGTATGCATGAAAAAGAAAATTGATTTTTTTTATATAATTGTTTTTGCAACATTTCAGAGAAAACTTGATATTTCAATACCGAAATTATATATTTATAGTATAAAAACACAATCCAATAGTAATCAAATTAAAAAGACTTACCTTCATAAAAGAATTTTTTGTTTTGTATATGATAGTGCAAAATATATGTCAATACTAAGATATAAAAAACATTATTTCAAATTAGAAAAAAGACTTAAATATTAATATAATTCCTAAAAAAATAAGTTAATACAGTTTTTCTAATAAATGCATATGACAATGACTATAATATATATAAATGTGAACATAAATGCATATGGTAATGACTGTAAATATATAAAAGTGAAAATGACCTACTCGTTTACTGATGACACGAGCTGACGATTTACTGATGACACAGAAGAAAACTCATGACACGCACGTTTTCCTACCACTATATAATCTAGAGAGGTGCTGCAATATCTATATAGGAAAGATCAGGCTCGCTGCTTGGGACCCTATATACAGACACAGTCCTCTGATCTCCGTCCTCAGGTCAGCACTAACTTGTTCTGTTCTTTGAAATCTTTAGTTTTGGATTTGGTTTAAGCTCTGCAGACAATAGGTGGTTCCATTTATTTTTATTTTTTAAAAAGTTGGTTTGTTTAATTATGTTTTAGTTTTCCAGCATATATAAAACAAGTGATTATCGGTATCAATACCCTTTGCAGTCACTTTAATTACCCATACTAATTTATTTAGGAGAACTAGCTACATATCTAATAAAAATGAGCAACAGTATTACAAAATAAATAAAACAAAAAAAAAATAGAAAACAAAAATTCAGATTGTACCCAAACAAGGAACAATAAGTTTTTTTTTATAAAAAAACTAGTAGTAATGTGTTTGAAGTGATTTGTTGATGAAGTTTCATCTTTGGCATCTCAAAGTCATCGAATGCTTTATTAAAAACATTTTATAATTATTTGCATATAATGTTTATTATAGAGGAATGTGTTCTAGTTTATCTACTAAAAGAGTTCCATCTTTTTGTAGGAGAAATCACAAACTAATTTAGAGTACTCAAACAAACCTGATGTGTCATAATAACGCATAGAACTCTAGTTAGGTTGTTCTAAATTTGATCTTTACTATTTTAAATTATAGATCCTCATTATGTCGTAATTATATTTATAAATTCTCAGCTAAATTGATCAATATACAACACATGTCGTAGCATTTGATAAAGCTAGATAGAACACCCAACTACTATTTTTGGGAAGCTAATATTATTTTTCTATATAAAACACATTAAATATTAAAAACTCCTAACAAATTAGGCTGAACCCCTCTCTCTTTATATGAGCTTAATGATCCCATATGGATCAAACTAAACATAAATATGTAGGTTATCTTGCAAAATTTGAGGGAAACCAACTAAACATTTTCTAGCATGCATTTTTCTATAAATTTGATGTCTTAAATTTTGATGTTAATGTCACTGAACTTGTTATTGAATCGGAGGTTCAACTTGAGATTAATTACTACTAGTTAATTTGCCTACGTGTTGCTGCCTTTTTGAAATTATTTTATTGAATTCTCTGGTAATTAAAACAAATATTCTAATAAAATCAAATGTTTTAAGTTCTTCGAAGAAAACATCTATTTCTCTGGTGAGAATTTCTCTTTCAACTCATGCATTTTTTTGAGAAAAAAATATCATTTTTATTCGTATCATAAAAACATAAAAAATGTCATTTTTTTAGCATAAAAATTAAATGATTTAAATGAATAAGAAGAAACCATATTTCTTTAATAAAAAATATCAAAAAGTTGATAACACCTTAAATAGAAGATTTGAATTTCAAAAAATATTTATTCAAATTCTAAAACAATCCTAAATTCTTCATCTTTATTTTTTTTTAGATCATTTTGATATGATGATATTAAAAATAATTTTTTTAAAAAAATTATTATTTTAATATATTTCAAAATAAAAAATACTTTAAAAACAATCGTTAATATTGTTTCAAACATCCTTAATGAGCTTAATTAATTACCGGTACAAATCATTTTTATTTGATGGCGTGAAATTTGATTATATACATTAAAAAAATCTAGCTAATTATTTAAGCTATTTAATGTTATTCCAAGTGAGAAACAGAGAGACAAGGATGATTTAAAGGGAGAGGGGGTAGAGAAGGAGAAAATGTGTTATAGTGAAAAAGTTTTGAAAATTTTTGATATTCAAAACCGAACTGTGTATACCTTCCCTTCATTCTTGGTTTGTTTCAGCCAACCTGCAGACTGGAAAAGGATAAGTTTACTGCAAGTGCTTCAAACATGGAAAATGATATTGAACAAGGGAACGACATTGAGATGGCATCAAATATTTTCAAAAAGCTAGCAACTGAGGTGATACAGGGTGCCCAAACCGCTTCGAAACGTTTATCTGAGTGCTGGATCTACAGGGTGCCCAAACCGCTTCGAAACGTAAATTGGAAAGCCTACTCTCCACAACTGATTTCAATAGGTCCTCTTCACCGCGAAAATAAAAGACTAGAGGCCATGGAAAAGGAGAAGCTGAAATATTTTAGAACGTTTACTGAACGGGAGGGGATGGATGAGCAGAAAATAATTAATATTTTGATCGGCATTAAGAACCAAGCAGTGCGTCTCCGACACTGTTATTCAGAGAAATTCAAATCAATCAAGAGCCCTGATTTCGTAGAGATGATCCTTCTGGATGCTTTCTTCATCATTCAATTTTTGTTGGGGTCATATGATAATGGTAACGGTCATAGGAATTTTGAGCCCACGACGAAATTTCACATCCGAGAAGACTTGATGCTACTTGAAAACCAACTACCACTCTTCATTATTCAGGAAATATATGACCAGGTCAATCCCCCTAGCCAGGATGCTACAGCCATTCCTTTTCTTGATCTTGCTACGTTTCATTTTGGAAAGTACACGTTTTCACAAGGGGTAGAAACCAGCCCGAGTGTAAACGGAAGCAGGCATTTCACTGATTTACTAAGGAATTTGATGTTGAATGGAGCCATTCAGCGAAGTTATAGCTCGAACCCTATCATGCTGAAATATAGTGCCGTCATGCTACGCAAGGCAGGAGTGAAGTTTCAGGCCACCCAAGACAAATGCTTGGTCAACATAAAATTTGAGAAAGGAGTGTTGAAAATTCCACAGTTGGAAGTTGATCACAGCTTCGAACGTCTTGTACGAAATATCATGGCCTTGGAGCAGTGCTGCTACCCGTCTGAAGCTTATGCATGCAGTTACGTTAAGTTTATGGACCATCTTATCGACAGTGCAGAAGACGTGGGTTTGCTCGCTGAAAATGGAATTATTGTCAACTGTCTAGGTGAAGATGCCGCAGTTTCAAATATGATTAACAAGCTTTGCGAAACAATCACGGACACTTGTACGTTTTATGATGATATCTGCAGAGAGACGAATGCCCACTATGAGAACCGCTGGAACCATAGAAAGGCAACCTTGAAACTTGTATATTTCCCCAATGTTTGGAGAGGTACGGCAACTGTTGCAGCAGCTATCCTGCTGATCCTCACTTTGATACAGACTATCACTTCCATAAAATCGGTATTCTAGGATTTTATCTCGTTTAGTTTCATTATTCCTACGTATGATTGATGTGATTGTTATTGTTAATTTCCTTTGAAGATTGTTTTTAAACTCTGGGTATGTGTATTTCTGAACTAATAATGTTGTTGCAAATTCTTGTTGTATTGTCCTAAAATTGAATTTGTACTTGTTTCCTCTCAAAATTCTCTTTCTTAATTTTAAGATCATCTTCAGCTTAAATGAAGCTGAAGAGTTAGTGCATGATCTCAATTTCAATATCCCCAGCTTACCTAACAACGAATGTGACAAAAACCTGAAAATCAAAGAAATGAACAACGACAGATAAGAGGCAGGAAGTGATCACAGGAGGAAGAAGAAGAACCAAATCTTTATTGTCTCACGGCGGGCCTCTATTCTACATATATCCTCACCTCGTGCCAATAAATTTGCATACTGGTTGTAGAAGGTAGAAAAAGAAAATAGTCCAAACCCTCTTAACAAAATCCACAGATATAAAAAATAAAGTTTTGAAATACTTGGAACTTGTTAGTTATTATGTTTTGTAGTGAATTGATTGATAATATATGAAATTAATTTTATTCATGTAAATTTATTTAATTTATTAATAAAAATTTATTTATTTTTATTAATAAATCTAATATTTAATTAATGAATCTAGAGTAAAGATTAAAATATTTTGATAAAAATGTTTTGCAAAAAATTATAAAGTTGTTATAATTATAGGATTCTTATTACATCAAAGAACTGTTTCTAAATTTTCTTAGTCAATACTCTATTAAAACTTGATATTAATTAGAGTTGTAGAGATTCATACATATTATGTTTTTTTTTAAATGAAAAAATTATTCTCGTAAGCTGAGATATGAGAGATACATAGAACTAATATGTGGGTGTTTGTCGAATGACTTGTACACTAAATTGACTCACATGAGAATTTCATATGTAAAAATCACTTATGTCCATAAAAAAGCTCACGTGACAGTTGTGTAAGTGATTCTTAAACTTGAGATCACTAAATTATCTTATATAAAGATCAATGTTATGTTTTGATCATGTTATATGTTGTCCTAATCAAGGATAACAAATGGGTAAATATTGGGTATAACATGAACTATATGAATTCGTCACCTTAGATGAATTAAGAAAAATTTTCATCTATTATCAAATAATATTAATTGTAAATCATTGCGCAATATAAAATAAAATTTAAAAAGAGTTTCAAATCATATTCAAATAATCAATAACTATGGTATTGAGTGTCATAACCCATTTTTGGGTTATTCCCAAATTCACATTTTTTCCTCTCTTAAAAAAATAAAAAAAAATAAAATAAAAATATAACAGTTAAAAGAGAATGCCAAAACGCTCAGAAAATAGTCAAAATTTGGTTGAGGAGGTTTAAAAATACAAAAATTAAAGTTTGGCAGTATTTCATTGACTGATGATAGCCCTGTTGACAAAGAAAATTCAATTTGAGGAAGAAAAATCCAAAATTAGATGTTGGTGGACTCAATTAAATTATATTGAAGGTTTAATTGAATTTATGGAGGGTTTGATTGTAAGAAAAATTGATTTTGGAGTTAATTTGGGCTTTAATTGGAAGAAATTAAAGTTCTGGGGTCAAATTATAATTTTTGAGAGTTAATTTGGTCAAATCAGGGGCTTAATTGCATAAATATTGAAGTTTGATGGCCAATTTGAGACTTAACTGAAGAAATCCGAGACCAAGGACCAAAATGCAAAACGCGTGCAAATTGAAGGATTGACTTGCAGTCTGGCGCTTCGTTTTGTCGTTTCATGCATTTTCAAAAAAAAAGAGAAGAGGAAAAACGAAACAGTGCCGTTTTAGACAGCACTGTTCCTCCTTCTTCTTCCCCTGGACACGCAACAGGGGAAGAGAAGTTTTTGTTCTTTTCCGTTTGTTTCTTCCTCTCTCTCGCTCCCCACGTGCCCGGTTAAAACCAAAACCGGACGCCACCCGCACCTCCTCATGATGAGCAGACAGAGAAGTCGTGCCCCGCAAGCGACGCCTCCATTGGCCACCTCGGCCGGCGCCACAGCAGTGCAGGAGACGTGCGCCCCATGCATGGGCAGCGATGGGACGGGGCAGGGTCGACCCCGCTCCCCCTGCCCCTATAAATAGTGATCCGAAAGGAAGAAGAGGAGGAGGGGAAAAGGGCAGAAAACGGGGAGGGAAACCGAGAGAGAGAAACCAACAGTGTTGAGAGAGAAGGAACCGAAACAGTAGAAACCGAAAACCGGGAATATCAAAAGAGAGACCGAGAGAGGCAAACGGAGAAAAAGAAGAGAAAAGGGCAGAAGGAGTGAACCGGAGTGGCCTGGTGTCCCTACGCCGTGGAGAAGAAGAACCGCCGTTGTCATCGGGCTTCTCAGTAACCGCCACCGCAGCGCCACCGAGAACAGTCGCCAGCACTACCGTCAGCTCAGCCATCCGAGATCATCGCCTCAGGTAAATTCCCTTCCCCTCCATAGCCGCCGGTCATTAGTCATCTTCTTGCTTGCAGAACGTGCACTGTGCACGTTCTGCATGCAAGAAGAAGCTAATTAATTCACTGGTTACTGTGCTCATGCACAGTAACCAGTCATGGTTCTTTTGTTTCTTCGGTGGGCTGGAACATCAGCCCAGCCCAGCCCCTTTTTTTCTTTGGGCTGGAACATCAGCCCAGCCCGCGCGGCTGGGCTGAGTCCAGCCCTGTTTTCTGCAAGCTGGAACATCAGCCCAGCCCACGCGGCTGGGCTGAGTCCAGCCTTGTGGCTGGGCCAATACAGGCCCAGCCCAGTCCATTTCATTTTATTTCTTTTCTCCTTTTTGTTTTTTGTTTTTTTTATATATATTTTAAAAAAAAAATTGTGATTTTCTCACCGATTTTTCTACGTCATTTCAACTAATATTGGTCTGTATTTTTATATCTTAAAAATACAAATGCGGTATTAAAAATACCCGGTTTTCAAGAGGAAAAAAAAACAAAAAAACTTTTGTTTTCATGCATACGGCGAAATCTCTCAAAACTAAAAAATTTATATTTTTATACAACAAAGAAAACAAAAAAAATATATATGTTATTTTAGCATGCATTTTGGCTTTAATAACCAGTTTATTAAAGTCATGAGAACTTGGCCAATATTTCAAAAAAATCAAAAAAATATTTTTGTTTTGTTTTAATATCTGAGATTACGAATTTATACGTAAAACGTATTCCTGATATAAAAAAGGTAGTTCTTTTATAGACATTAGACCGGTTAAGTTTCACCTCCATAAGATAAGAACCTCCTTACTAAGGAGGGCTTTTCTTGAACCATAGACGGACCAACATGATAAAGACCTTAGATTTTCATCAGACAATAAAACAATGCAGCTTACCTTAGGTAGGGCATATTTGGGGTGCTAATATCTTCCCTTTACGCAATCAGTCTCCGTACCCGATCTCTGAGACCAGTTAGGGTTCCTAGTGACCAAAATACTAGATGGCGACTCCCATTCCATTTTTCACCGCTAAGAGACAAAGAATTCCTTGTCTCCCCACATTTACCAGAAATATATCCACACATTCAAGGGTGGACGATCGCCGCTACGCTGCACACGTGCAACAAAATAGCGACTCCACTGGGGACCTTGTGGACTAAGCATTGTTTTGTCTGGTTTTTTTCTTTGGTTTTATGTGTGTCATTTTTAAGATGAATTTCCTTTAGTTATTTGCTCATATGCTTTAAATTTGTACACATTTGTTCATGCATTATATAATTGTGTCATCATTCATTTTATATGAGAGTTTGTACTGAAAAGCTTTAAGTTAAGTGGGGGACTAGCAGCTTACCTTACGACTTTTAGTCAAGGTTTAAGTTTGTGTAAACCCCAACTCTTCGCTGAGTGCTTAGACTGGTAACAGTTGGTACATGTGCCATCTCATTGCCTACAAGCCCCCACATTGCCTTCACGAGGGTGATCACTAGGACAACAAGAGACCCTTTTGAGACTAGGTAGAAAGCCACCCATCCTGTAATGGCCCGAAACCTATCGCTAGAGTCTGAACTCCCTAATATGCATGTATACACATTTGCACCCATATGCATACATCCATTCATTTGTAAATAACATACATACATACAACAGGTTGGAATATAGGTCCCCAATGAGTCTATAACACCCGACTTCGAGCGAGAAACATGGAGGATGAAGAACGCGCTCACCGTGATGCCCATTTTCAAGAAGAGTTGGAGTCTCTGAAGACAAGCGTGGCTCACCTTACTAGCTTACTCGAGCAAACACTGAGAAATGCCTCTGGTGATGGTCCTTCTAACCGACCGGTCACCTTTAATCAGACTCCAATAACAGCTCAGCCCGAAGAAAGAATGAGTGAGCATGGTCAAGAGCCTCAACATAATCCAGCGTTTGTGCAGTCAACAACACCTGCACCAGCCCCGACAGTCATGGATGCATTTGCTCACGAATCCTACAAAGCCAAGTCATCTGATAGCCTTGATCAAGAAAAGATAGCGGCGCTGGAAGCCCGAATCAAAGTCATTGAAGGGGTAGACTTATATGATCCAGTACGGGCAGCGGAGATGTGTCTAGTCCCAAATGTGGTTGTCCCGAAAAAGTTTTGTGTTCCTGAGTTCATCAAATATAGTGGAACACAATGCCCCATGACTCACCTCAAGTCTTATTGCAATAAAATGGCAGAAGTAGTACATGATGAAAAATTACTGATGCATTTTTTTCAGGATAGCTTAAGTGGGGCAGCATTAAGCTGGTATATGAGATTGGACAACACAAAGATCCGGAGATGGAAAGATCTTGTTGAGGCTTTTGTCAAGCAATACAAGTACAACATGGACATTGCTCCTGATAGAACTAGCTTGTCCAATCTAGGGAAAAAAGACAAAGAAAGCATAAGGGAATATGCTCAAAGATGGCGAGAATCAGCTGCTCAAGTTCATCCTCCACTTTTGGATAAAGAGATGGTCACTTTATTTGCCGACACACTTAAAGTGTCATATTACGAGCATGTGATGGGTAGTTCAGCTCAAAAATTCACTGATGCTGTGGTAGTGTGTGAACGCATAGAGCAAGGTGTCAAGAGTGGTAGAATTTCTGCACCCATCGAGAAAAGAGGCTTTGAAAGGAAGGAGGTCAACCATGTTGAAGATGGCTACAAGGGTAGGAAAAACTCATCCCAAAACTACCACACTCTATCCTAAATTGCCAACATAAAAAAACCTAAGCCCTTTCAAGCTAAAAGCCAAATTGGAAATTACCAAAGGGTCCAAGAACAACTACCTCTATTACCGCTGCCCCTGAATGAAATGTACCAGAAGTTATTAAGCATTGGGCAAGTAGCTCCCGAACCTCTGACGCCGGTGCAACCACCTTATCCCAGCTGGTACAAGCCAGAGCTCACTTGCGAATACCATGCTGGTATTGCTGGACATAGTATCCATACTTGCAATGCCTTCAAAAGAAAGCTTTTGCAATTAATCAAGGCATGGTGGATAGAATTGGAAGACACTTCTAATGTGAACATGAACCCTCTACCTAATCATGCTTGAAGTGGTAGATCAGAAATGCACTAGTGGTGGAATGTTCGGGAAATCTGGAAGCATCGACGATTTAGGTGGGGTGTGAAAGAGGCAGCATAAATTTTAAAGGTCTCAGATTTCGACCATAGTTTTTGTCCATATCATCAAGGAGTCCTCTACAAGAGTTGTTGTGGGGAAGCTAACCTAAAAGGAGATTTTCCAAAATGAAAGGATGAAGCCTGCCCTATTATTGTCTTTTGTTTGATCATGTTTGTTTTAACTTGTTGTAGTCTTGTTGGTAATTTGGCTCATAATGCCACAAGATTTTCACTGTCAAATGAGTCTTTCTTGTTAAATAAGACCATGTGTTTTCTTGTGCTCTCATAACGTGCCTTTATTTTTGTTGCTATTTCATGCAAATAACACACTAAGCATAACCTTCACCCACGAAACCACGAATGTGTTTCCCCTTTTTCCTTCAAAATTATGCATGATCTCACATGTTCATAAAGTTTTTTGGGAATTCAAAGTTTAGTACTAAGAAATCATGTTGGTGTTTGTCCAAAACAAACAAAATTCTGAAAATTCAAGTGATTCCTTAGAAAGGTAACCATACACCAAAAAAAAAAAACCATGAGGTGACTCCAAAGCTGAGTTTTATTTAAATAAATAATGAGAAATCACTTGGCATACTCGCATGAAAGCAAAGCTTACTGATCCAAAGCGCATGTGTTTGAGATGAGGAAAGGCAATTTTTTGATAATCCATTCACGAGGCTAAAATATATCCTTTGTAGTCCCCTTTTGAGCCTAGTAATATTTTTTGGAAATAGCCTTGGCTAAGATCACACCCTATACTGAGGGGGCAAGTGCGAGAGACATAACAAAAAAAAATCTCAATATCTGAAAAGTGCCTCAAATAACACTGGGGGGTATGAAATGAGCAAAGACGCCCAAACAAAACTGGAGGGCATGAAAGAAAAAAATCCAAAGGATACAAAAGAATTGAGCTTCTCACACAAAAAAAAAAAAGAAGAACTGATATGATGATGCTCAACCAAGTGAAGAAAGAAAAAAAAATGAAAGAGCCCAAGCCCAACCCTGGGGGGCATGATAGACCATTTCGGAAAGACATTAAAATGACAAAAGGTCAAGAAACAAGCACAAGTGATCCTTAGAATTGAAAACCCTTAAAACACCTTCTGAGCTTGTAAATATCCTTTTTCTTCATAACCAACAGCCCAAGCCTACATTACGTGCCTAATCAAGCCCTTTCTGATCAAAGGCAAGCAATCTGGATCGGTAGACAGTGCTTTCTCATATGAACTAAATCATTATTCATGCAAATAAAATAAATGCTTTGAAAATCGGTTCTCAGTAACCTTCAAATTGAATTTTGAACCATTTTTTGACCAACCAAATGTCACTCCACATTTTCAACAAAAGCAGAACAAAGAGTTTTCATCACTTCTGAAAACCTCTTCATAGGAATCACTTGAATTTCTTCAGAATGAGTTTGCTTTGAATCGATGTCAAAATGATTTTTGTGTCTGGAATAGCTTTGAAATTCCAAAAATTCTGCATGAAAACAACTCATTATATAAAAAAAAAACCAAATCCTCCTTCATATAGCCTCATCCCCAAACCCGAATTAAATACTTGGGGGCATGATCAAGCAGGGGGGCAATAAAAAATGCATGGTAGGGTTGACTCTATAACTCCCTTCCTAAGGAAAATGTCGGGCAAAATTGGCAACCCTTGAGACTTGAGATAAAGGGGCGGAGGACAAAGAAGTATGATGATATCAAGTCTTTCCTAGAAGTCAAGGTCACAAGAGATGACTCGAGTAAGCAGGAGCGAAAAAGCCATCGAAGTCTATTCCCAACACTCCAACTTTTGAGAAAAGAAAGACATCATGAAGAAATGGGGACCTATATTTCTCAGGTAAGTATACATGCATATTTGATCATAATGCATTGCTTTAACATTGTCAGATCTGTGTTTCATCATCACCTTTTGGGTAGTGCGTTTTTCTCACCCTACCTCATTTCGAGTGCGTCTTTGTGCCCTCACTTCTCAGGTAGCGCGTTTTCTAACCCTACCTCCTTTCAAGTGCGCTTTTGAGCCACCATCTATTGGGTAGTACATTTTCTAACCCTACCTCATTTTGAGGGTGCCTTTGAGCCCTCACTTCTCAGGTAGTGCGTTTTCTAACCCTACCTTATTTCGAGTGCGCCTTTGAGCCACCATCTCTTAGGTAGTGCGTTTGCCAACCCTACCTCCTTTCAAATGCGCCTTTGAGCCACCATCTATTGGGTAGTGCATTTTCTAACCCTACCTCATTTCAAGTGCGGCTTTGTGCCCTCACTTCTCAGGTAGTGCGTTTTCTAACCCTACCTCTTTTCGAGTGCGCCTTCAAGCTCTCATCTCCTTCCGAGTGCGCCTTAGAGCCACCATTTCTTAGGTAGTGCGTTTTCTAACCCTACCTCCTTCTGAGTGCGCCTTTAAGCCACCATATCTTGGGTAGTGCGTTTTCTAACCCTACTTCCTTTCGAGTGCGCCTTTGAGCCCTCACCAATATTTTTTCTGGGTAGGTCACCCATTACAACGCGACCAATTCTCCATGTTTTTTTATCTGAGAGGTCACCCATTACAATGAGAACATTCTTCCACCTGGGTAGGTCACCCATTACAACACGACCACTCTTCCTTTTTCCATTTCTGGGTAGGTCACCCATTACAACTCAACCATTCTCCATGTTTTTTTATCTGGGTAGGTCACTCATTATAATGAGACCATTCTTCCACCTAGGTAGGTCACCCATTACAACACGACCACTCTTTTTTTTTTAATTTTTGGGTAGGTCAACCATTACAACTCGACCATTCTCCATGTTTTTATCTGGGTAGGTCACCCATTACAACACGACCACTCTTCCTTTTTTCTATTTTTGGGTACGTCACCCATTACAACTCGACCATTCTCCATGTTTTTATCTGGGTAGGTCACCAATTACAATGAGACCATTCCTCCACCTGGGTAGGTCACCCATTACAATGAGACCACTCTTCCTTTTTCCACTTGGGCAGGTCGCCCATGAAAATAGACCAGGGTAAGCATGAGTGTGTGGGCTGGTCGCCCCTGAAAATAGACCACTTTGAGTATGCTTGGGCAGGTCACCCATGAAAATAGACCACGACCAGTGTCAGTGTATGGGCAGGTCGCCCCTGAAAATAGACCACAGTGAGTATGTGTGGGCAGGTCGCCCCTGAAAATGGACCACTTTGAATATGTGTAGGCAGGTCGCTCATGAAAATAGACCAAGGTAAGTGTGAGTGTGTGGGCTGGTCGCCCGTGAAAATAGACCATTTTTCTTCAAAAGGGGCAGGTTGCCCAAGATAATGTGATCATTCTCTTTTTTTTTCTTTTTTTTTCTTCTTTACAAAACTTACTACGCAAATCTTTGCTTCGTAAGCATTGTAAAGAGGGGGCAACTGTCATAACCCATTTTTGGGTTATTCCCAAATTCACATTTTTTCCTCTCTTAAAAAAAATAAAATAAAAATATAACAGTTAAAAGAGAATGCCAAAACGCTCAGAAAATAGTCAAAATTTGGTTGAGGTTTAAAAATACAAAAATTAAAGTTTGGCAGTATTTTATTGACTGATGATAGCCCTGTTGACAAAGAAAATTCAATTTGAGGAAGAAAAGTCCAAAATTAGATGTTGGTGGACTCAATTAAATTATATTGAAGGTTTAATTGAATTTATGGAGGGTTTGATTGTAAGAAAAATTGATTTTGGAGTTAATTTGGGCTTTAATTGGAAGAAATTAAAGTTCTGGGGTCAAATTATAATTTTTGAGTTAATTTGGTCAAATCAGGGGCTTAATTGCATAAATATTGAAGTTTGATGGCCAATTAAGGACTTAACTGAAGAAATCCGAGACCAAGGACCAAAATGCAAAACGCGCACAAATTGAAGGATTGACTTGGTTTTCATTTAAATGAAACGGCGTGTTTTAAGCAAAACGACGCCATTTCATGCATTTTCAAAAAAAAAGAGAAAAAACAAAACAGTGCTGTTTTAAACGGCACTGTTCCTCCTTCTTCTTCCCCTGGACACGCAACAGGGGAAGATAAGTTTTTGTTCTTTTCCATTTGTTTCTTCCTCTCTATCGCTCCCCACGTGCCCTGTTAAAACCAAAACCGGACGCCACCCGCACCTCCTCATGATGAGCAGACAGAGAAGCCGTGCCCCGCAAGCGACGCCTCCATTGGCCACCTCGGCCGACGCCACAGCAGTGCAACAGACGTGCGCCCCATGCATGGGCAGCGATGGGACGGGGCAGGGTCGACCCTGCTCCCCCTGTCCCTATAAATAGTGACCCGAAAGGCAGAAGAGGAGGAGGGGAAAAGGGCAGAAAACGGGGAGGCAAACCGAGAGAAAGAAACCAACAGTGTTAAGAGAGAAGGAACCGAAATGGTAGAAACCGAAAACCAGGGATATCAACAGAGAGACCGAGAGAGGCAAACGGAGAAAAGAAAGAGAAAAGGACAGAAGGAGTGAACCGGAGTGGCGTGGTGTCCCTACACCGTGGAGAAGAAGAACCACCGCTGTCATCGGGCTTCTCAGTAACCGCCACCGCAGCGCCACCGAGAACAGTCGCCAGCACTATCGTCAGCTCAGCCATCCGAGATCATCGCCTCAGGTAAATTCCCTTCCCCTCCATAGCCGCCGGTCATTAGTCATCTTCTTGCTTGCAGAACGTCCACTGTGCACGTTCTGCATGCAAGAAGAAGCTAATTAATTCACTGGATACTGTGCTCATGCACAGTAACCAGTCATGGTTCTTTTGTTTCTTCGGTGGGCTGGAACATCAGCCCAGCTCACACGGCTGGGCTGAGTCCAGCCCCTTTTTTTCTTTGGGCTGGAACATCAGCCCAGCCCGCGCGGCTGGGCTGAGTCCAGCCCTGTTTTCTACAAGCTGGAACATCAGCCCAGCCCACGCGGATGGGCTGAGTCTAGCCTTGTGGCTGGGCCAGTATTGGCCCAGCCTAGTCCATTTCATTTTATTTCTTTTCTCCTTTTTGTTTTTTGTGTTTTTTTTATATATATATTTTTGAAAATTGTGATTTTCTCACCGATTTTTCTACGTCATTTCGACTAATATTGGTCTGTATTTTTATATCTTAAAAATACAAATCCGGTATTAAAAATACCCGGTTTTCAAGAGAAAAAAAAACAAAAAAACTTTTGTTTTCATGTATACGGCCAAGTCTCTCAAAACTAAAAAATTTATATTTTTATACAACGAAGAAAACAAAAAAAATATATGTTATTTTAGCATGCATTTTGGCTTTAATAACCAGTTTATTAAAGTCATGAGAACTTGGCCAATATTTCAAAAAAATATTTTTGTTTTGTTTTAATATCTGAGATTACGAATTTATACGTAAAACGTATTCCTGATATAAAAAAGGTAGTTCTTTTATAGACATTAGACCGGTTAAGTTTCACCTCTATAAGATAAGAACCTCCTTACTAAGGAGGGCTTTTCTTGAACCATAGACGGACCAACATGATAAAGACCTTAGATTTTCATCAGACAATAAAACAATGCAGCTTACCTTAGGTAGGGCGTATTTGGGGTGCTAATACCTTTCCTTTACGCAATCAGTCTCCGTACCCGATCTCTGAGACCAGTTAGGGTTCTTAGTGACCAAAATACTAGGTGGCGACTCCCATTCCATTTTTCACCGCTAAAAGACAAGAATTCCTTGTCTCCCCACATTTACCAGATATATATCCATACATTCGAGGGTGGACGATCGCCGCTACGCCGCACACGTGCAACATTAAAAACAAACATGATTTTATAAAGTAAACATGCTCAATGTTATAATGTTTAAATCAAAATATTGTTGATTAAGGGATAATAATTTCATTGAAAAACTATTAAGTCAAACCATTTATGACTTTCCTAGTATTTGGGGAATCACGACAAGTTGTTAAACATTATACTTAATCTTCAAATATAAATCGATCAATTATTGAATTGATAATAAATTAATTTGTTTAATTTATTTAATCTTATTTTGTTTAGGATTATGTTTTATATTTGGGTCAACTTATTAGGGAGCCTCATGGATCACATTCATAAGAATCATTAATCAGAAATTAAAATGAGATGATTAATCAATTGTGACTTAATTGTAAATAAGTTTTAGAAATTAAAGGTTGTAGTGTAATTTACTGTGTAAATTACAGTTATAAACCTAGAAAAATTTGCATAAAGATGAATGCTCACTGTCGCACGGGTGCGGCGTCGCGATGAAAATATATGTCCCATTTTAAATCTAAAATGTAAATCTATTTATATATATTTGGCAAATGTGGGGAGACAAGAAAATATTGTCTTTTATCGGTGAAAAATGGAATGGGAGTCACCACCTAGTATTTTGGTCACTAGGAATCCTAACTGGTCTCAGAGATTCGGTACGGGGACTAGTTGCGTAAAGGGAAAGTATTAGCACCCCAAATACGCCCTACCTAAGGTAAGCTGCACTGTTTATTTGTCTGATAAAATCTGAGGTCTCGTTGTGTTTCCTAGTTGTTGGTATGGCTCAAGAAAAGTCCTCCTCAATAAGGAGGTCCTTATCTTATCGGGTAAAAAAAAAGCTAATCGTTCTAACGTCTATATAAAAACCATATTTTTAATATCAGGAATACGTTTTATGTATAAATTCATAATCCCAAATATTAAAAGAAGACAAAAAGAATTTTTTAGAATTTTTGAAATATTAGCCTAGTTCTCATGGCTTGAATAAACTGGTTATTAAAGCCAAAATGCATGCTAATACATATATTATTTTGAAATTTCCTTTGTTGTGTGAAAATATGATGTTACAATACTTATATATATATATTGGAGAGACTAGGCCGTATGCATGAAAACAAAATATTATATATATATATATATATATATATATATATATATATTACATTTTTGATGTCTCGACGAAAACCGGGTATTTTAATACTAGATTTGCATCTTTACGGTATAAAAATACAAACCAGTATTAAACAATTTTGATAAAAATATGCAGGAAAATCAACAAATTGTTTTTAAGGATTTTTCAGAATTTTTTTAATTTTTTTTTTATATATATCTATAAATATATAAATAATACAAAAACAATATAATATATAATATATAATACTAGGTGGGCTGGGCTGGGCCGGCCCACTAACTGGACGGACTCAGCCCCAAAAGGGTTGGGCTGATCTCAGCCCAACAAATCTCTCTTTTTAGTCTGGGCCAGATCCGGCCCAGACATTAGGGATGGGCCAGAATCAGTCTAGCCCACAAACACATCAGAGCTGGGCCAGAACCAGCCTGGCCCAGCGAAGGAAACCCAATCAGTGCTGGGCCAGCACCAGCCTGGCCCGGCATCAAAAATCCAACGGAGGGGGGGAATTATTTCCCCCCTCCCATCCTCCTGCATGCAGACCGAATGTTCTGCATGCAGGAGGAAACGCAGGTAACGAAAGAAATGCAGGGGGGAGAAGAGTTTACTTGGCGCGGAGGAGGCGGTGCCTTGCTGGTCGGACTGCTTCGCTGACGGTGCTGTGGTGGAGACCGGTGGCTGTGTCGTGGCTCACGGACGGCGACTCCCAGCAGCGGCTACTGTTTCAAACGGCGGTGCTACTGTTTTTCAGTGGTTTCCCTTTTATCCTCTCGGTTTTGTTTTTAAAAAAAACTTCCCTCCCCGGTTTCAAGCTTCCCCTTACTCTTTCCTTTCTCTCTCTATTTCATTTCTCTCTTTGGCTCGTTCTCTCCTCCCTTCGGTTCGTTCTGTTTTCTCCTGTGTTTTCATTTTTTTTTCTCTACGTTTTTTCTTTTTGTTCTCCCAGCCTCTTTATTTTTCTCTCCTCTCTCCCCCTTCTTTTTCCTGCTCTGTTTTCGTTTTCTCTCTGCGTTTTCCTTTTTTGTCCCCCCTTTTTCTGTTGGCGTTGAGTGCGGTATTTATAGGGCAAAGGGGAGCGGGGCGCACCCCTACTACCGCCCTATCGCTGTGCGTGGGGAGCGATGCCAACCTGCCCTGCCACGGTGCCGGGCTAGGCAGCCAACGGGCGTGGGTTTGCAGAGCACGTCCTTGCTGATTTTTCATCATGAGGGGGCGTGCGTGGGGCTTTGGGTTTTAGGCAGAAGCATGCGGGGAGAGAGAGGCAGGAAGAATTAAAGAGAAAAAAAAACAAAAGTTTTCATTCTTCCCCTGCTGCACGTCCAGGGGAAGAAGAAAGAGGAACAGTGTCGCTCAAAACGACACTGTTTTGCTCTCTCTTTTTTTTCTTTTTTTTTGAAAAGCATGAAACGGCGTCGTTTTGGACAAAACGCGCCGTTTCATTTAAATATGGCGCCAACATGTCAACTTCCAAATCAATCCTTAATTTATTTTTTGTTCATTTCAATTGCATCCCTGTCAACTTCAATCTCTGCCCTTATAGTTGGCCGCCTCTTTCACTTTGGTCCTTGGTATCTAATTTATGCAATTGGACCCTCAATTGATCAATAAACTTTCAATTTCTTCAATTTGGCCCCTGATTTTGTTAATTACAGCCCCTCTATTTACGCGCCTTTTCCAATTTAGTCCTTGGTTTCGGATATTCTCAAATAAGTCCCTAATTGGCCATTAAACCTCAATATTTATGCAATTAAGCCCCTGATTTGGCCTAATAAATTCCTAAAAATTATAATTTGACCCCAGAACTTTAATTTCTTCCAATTAAAGCCCAAATTGACATAAAAAACAATTTTCCTTGCAATCAAACCCTCTATAACTTCAATTAAACCTTCCATAAAATCCAATTAAGTCCATAAACATCCAATTTTAGACTTTTCTCTTCAAATTAATTCTTTTCCGACAGGACTCTCATCATTCAAGCATATACTGTAAAAAAAATTCAATCCTTGTATTTTTGAACCTCCTTAATCAATTTTTCTAATCATTTCCTGAGCGCTCCAACCTCCTATTATTTTTCTAATTTCTTCCGGCTATATAATTATATATTTATTTTTATTTTTATTTTTGTGTGGGGACCCAAAAATGGGTTACAACACCCACTTTGAGAACCGCTGCAACCATAGAAAGGCAACCTAATTGTGACTTAATTGTAAATAAGTTTTAGAAATTAAAAGTTATAGTGTAATTTACATAGTAAATTACAGTTATAGACCTAAAAAAATTTGCATAAAGATGAATGCCCACAATGAGAACCGCTGCAACCATAGAAAGGCAACCTTGATACTTACATATTCCCCCAATATTTGGAGAGGTACGGCAACTGTAGCAGCAGCTACCCTGCTGATCCTCACTTTCATACAGACTATAAAATCATTCTTGTAAGATTTTATCTTGCTTAGTTTTATTACTTCTACGTAATGATTGATTGGATTGTTATTGTTAAATTTTGGGTTTATGTAGTTCTGAAGTAATAATGTTGTGGCAAATTCTTGTTGTATTGTCCTAAATATATATAAATGTGAACATAAATGCATATGGTAATGACTGTAAATATATAAAAGTGAAAATGACCTACTCGTTTACTGATGACACAGAAGAAAACTCATGCACGTTTTCCTACCACAATATATCTGGAGATCGCGCAACCATTAGGGTAGACAAGGCAGGAGACTTAGAGAGAGAGAGAGAGAGAGAGAGTGTCCACTGATCTCCCTCAGGTCAGCACTATCTAGTTTTGTTCTTTGAAAATTTACGTACGATGTTTTGGATTTGGTTTCAGCTCTTCAGACATTAAAAGGTTCAATACATGTATAAGCATTCTACCCATAAAGTTTACCTTTTCCCTATAAAGGGGCATGGTGTGTGTAGTTCCTTTTTTGTTTATCATTTTTTTTTTAAAGAACTAAACTAGGTCCGGTCTGGTTTTTTAATACAATTTAATTAAGCAATTGAATATATAGGAAGATTGTTAACGAGTCAGAAGAAGACAAGTAGAGAAGGAGAAAGTGTGTTATGGTGAAAGAGATCGATAGGTAAAGAGGGAGATGAAAGTTGAGTTATATGTTTGATAGAGAGGTTATCAGTAGACTGTAAAATGAAAGGAAAAGCTTAAAACTCTAGATTGTAAATGGTGTAACTTTAATATTTTTAAAATTAAAATTCCAAGTTAAAGCCTCGAAAAGGCAAAAACAATAACCAGGACTAGAATATACAATAATAACAAAAAATCCATTCCTAGTGTCGCATGTGTGCGGCGTCGCGGCGATCGTCCACCCTCACTCAATGTGAGTGTATTTGGAAAATATAGAGACAAGGAATTCTTGTCTCTTATCAGTGGAAAAATGGAATGGGAGTCGCCACCTAGTATTTTGGTCACTAGGAACCTTAACTGGTCTCAGAGATCAGATACGGAAACTGGTTGCGTAAAGGGAAGATATTAGCACCCCAAATATGCCCTACCTAAGGTAAGCTACATTGTTTTATTGTCTGATAAAAATCTAAGGTCTCATCATATTTTTTAATTGTTGGTCCGTCTATGGTTCAAGAAAAGCCCTCCTCAGTAAGGAGGTTCTTATCTTATGGGGCAAAGCTTAACCGTTCTAATGTCTATAAAAGAAAACTATCTTTTTAATATCGGGAGTACGTTTTACGTATAAATTTGTAATCCTTGATATTTAAAAGAAAAAAATATTTTTTTTGATTTTTTTGAAATATTGGCCAAGTTCTCATGACTTTAATAAACTGGTTATTAAAGCCGAAATGCATGCTAAAATATTTTTTTTTGAAGTTTTCTTTGTTGTATAAAAATATGATGTAATTTTTTCTTTAAGAGACTTGGTCGTATGCATGAAAACAAAAACATTTTTTTTTCAAAGTTTTGACGAAAACCGGGTATTTTAATACTGGATTTGTATCTTTATGGTATAAAACCAATATTAAACAAAATTCCATAACAAAATACACGGGGAAATCATGAATTTTTCTGAAAATATTTTTTTTGAAAATTTTTGGAACTGGGCCAGACCTGGCCAAAAAAAAACTGGGCTGAATAAGCTGCTGGGCTGGACTCAGCCCAGCCGCGTGGGCTGGGCTGATGTTCCAACCCAAAAGAACAAAAGGCCGGTTGCTGGTTACTGTGCTGAGCACAGTAACCATTGAATTATAATTAGGTGGTTACTGTGCTCTACACAGTAACCACCTAATTACATTTCATTTGCTGCAGAACGTGAATTGCTCGCGTTCTACATGCAAATGAAGGCGAACCAAAAAATGGACAGCAGAGGGGGAGGAGGGTTACCTGGAATGAGCCTGGATAGATGGGCTGACGGTGGTGCTGGTGGCCAATTTGGCGGTGGTGTTGCTGCGGCCTTCTTCCTCCTCCCTGCTGTTTCGGTGCTGCTTTTTCTCTTTGTTTCCTTTGCTCCCTCTGTCAACAACGTTCTTCTCTCTCTGCAGCGGCTTCGTGGAGATGCTGGTGGTGGCGGCCTGGGGGAGTGGCTTGGACGGTGGTCGGCCTTTCTTCCTCTTCTTCTCTGCGTTTTTCTTCAGCTCTGTTCGCCTTTGTTTCCGTTTCTTCCTTCTGCTTCTCACGGGGCTGTTGTCGACTGGGAGGGCAATGGCAGCTGGCGGTGATGCTGGTGGCGGTGGAGAGGAATCCGACGATGCCTCAAGGTGGTTATGAAGGTGGCAGTGGCTGGGAAGCCCGATGACAGCAGCGGTTTTCTTCTTCTTCCCCATGCAGAGGCGCAGGTTGCTGCCTTTTCTTCAATGGTGCAGCAACGGGTGGGAGGAAGATGATGAGCTGAGGAAGGCTGACTATGGCGTGGGCAGTGCTGCTGTGTTTTTGCTCCTGGTGGCGTTGGTGTCGCGGCAGCCGGCTGTGGTCGCTCTTCCTCTTCTCTTTTCTGTCGTTGCTTCTTCTCTCTGTTTTTGTCACCTTGTTTCTCTCCAAACAATTCTCTGTCCCTCTTTCTCGGTTTCCCCTCCTTTTTCTTTTTTTCTACTCCTTCTCTGTGTTTTCGTTCTCTTTTTTTTTACCCCCCTCATCGGCACCCTCTCCTCGGGTATTTATAGGCAAAGGAGGAGAGGTTCACCATACCCTGTACAAGCACAGGGCATGGTGGCCGGGGCATGGGTCTTCTGCTTTTCGTCATGGTGGGGGGCATGGGTCTCCTGTTTCTCCATTAATGAGGGTATGGGTTGTGTAGGTAGTTAGGCAAGTGGGGAGGTAGAGAAGAAGAGGGTGAGCGGGAAAAAGATTTCAAAAATCTTCTTCTCCCCTGTCTCTGCATTTGCAGGGGAGAAGAAGCTGCACAGTGCCGTTCAAAACGGCACTGTGCAATTTTTTTTTAAAAGAAAAAAAATTTGGGACACATATACTAGAATATAAAATAAAAAAAAAAATCCAGCCCTAGCCGATCCTTTTTCAGGGTGAAGGAATCGATGGATTTGGGTCATCAACCTAATTTATATTAATATCAATAGATCATGCTTTGCGAGTGTTTTTATTCAAATTGACTTATAGTTTTTAAATAGATTAGAAGATTTTTAGAGTTAAAAAATAGATTTTTAAGATATTTTTAAATAACAATATATTAGAATTTAGGATTTTAAAATACAAAAACTTTGACAATGAAAAATATTATAGTTGACATTATAAATAACTAAAAAAAACATATAATTTTTTTAACAATGATTAAACTTATAATTCTTTATCAATTAGTTAGTTAATCTATCTGCACTTGTCACTAACAATAGAAATCCCTATTGCAATAATTACAGAAAAGGAACAAAAGTTTTTTAAAAATAGAATTGTTCATTGATTAAGAATTTGTATATAAGACATGACTTATGAGATCTGACTTTTGATTTTAAATAATAATTCATAAGTTATTATTCATCTTCTCTTTCTTTCTTTGTTTTTTGAAAATGAAATATCTTCATCTTTGTATATAGCTGATTTTGACAAATTTTAAATAAGAATCTGTAAAAACAATATCTTCATAAGTTTTTTTTTTTTCAAACCATTATTTATTCATCTTCTCTTTCTTTCTTTATAAAAAAAAAACTAAAAAAAAAAATTATACCGCTTCTCGTAAAATACTATTTATTAGAATAATGTTTTTTTTAAATTACATCCTTCAATATTAGATTTATTAGAGATTGAATTTTATAATTTTTATTAATTTATTTTTTATAAGGTTATCCAAGGTTTATAACCTAGACCGTGAGTTTGACAGATCGACTTGATTGAGTCGATTTTTTGTTTTTTTTCTTATTATTTATTTTTTCAAATTCATCCTTCAACTTTAGGGTGATAGGGAATTAAGTTTCGTTATTTGTTTTGATTTGTTTTCTATAAGATTATCCTCATCTCATGACTCAGGTCAAAGGTTTGACTTGTTAACTCGAGTTTACTCGAGTCATTTTTTATATTTTTTTAATCAGATTTTATTTCGATTTTATCTTTCAACACTGGATTGATTAAGAATTGAATTTCATAATTTGTTTTAATTTGCTTTCTATTGAGTTATCTCGGTCTCATGACCCAAGTTAATTTGAGTCAAGTTTTTCTAGTCTTTTTTTAAATGATTTTTTAATTTTATTATTCAATACTAAGTTTATTGGAAATTGAGCTTCATTATTTGTTTTGATTTATTTTTTATAGAGTTACTATGGTCTCATGACCTGGCAAATAGACTAACTTGTTAACTTAAACTGATCTGAATCAATTTAATAGGTTTTTATTTTAGTATTTATAAAAAAAATTATGATCTTAAATTTTTATTATGAGACAAACTATATTTTTACTAGTTATTTGAGTTACTTTTGACCTTGAAATTGAATGGATCACGTTAAATTAATCCTTATATAGTTTAATTTATTTTTTTCTCCTATAAAAAAAACACGAACATTGCCTAAATAGTTTTTTAATACATTAAAAAAATGATTTAGGGGGCTAAAAATCTAGTTACACCTAATATTGGTCCCACTAAAATACACGTTTTTAAATTACATTAATTTTAATGTAAAATTTATCAAATCCCATTAAATAAATTTTACATACTTACTCCTATCATTAATACTTAACTCGATCATATTTTTGCACCCTCTATACTTCATCATTTAATTTAGAATTCTTAAATTTACTCACGACTTTATAATGCTAATTTGTTCTGATAAATAAATTAATAGCCTTCAAGTAATGCATCTAGAAGATGAAAAATAATAGATTGAGCTGAATCATCGACCCAAATAACATAACTTAATAGTTAATTAGGAGGATTTTATGCATAGTTTTAAATGATGTTCCTTCTTGATCATGACAATTCATCGAGAAGCAAAAATGGCAGGACTAAAAAATTTGAAAATTAAATATTCTGCATACTAACTAATTATATAAAAATTTTCACTTAAATTGATGTGTTAAGTGATGATAACTACTGAAGCGATATATTGAGTGTACATGCGTTCCAAAAATTTTCGAATGATTTTCATATAGCATTGCTCTAAAAAATTTAGTTGTATGGAAATAAAAATGTCTTAATTTGGTGAAATAAGATAGAAATTACTATATTAGTTAGGTAAAATATATCTTAAAATTGCCTTGTTATTACTCTCTCCATATTTACACACACCCTCCATTCATTCTTGGTTTGTTTCCCCGAACGTGCAGATCACTGGAAAACGAGAAGCTTACTGCAAGAACTTCGTACTTGAAAAACAATGATCACGCAAGTGGATCTGATAATGGAAGACGATAGGGAAAGTGTTCCAAATAAAGGAAAAGATATAGCAATTACCTTAGGTGTTTGTTGGTGGGAGAGACCACTGGTGGTGGCTTTGAAACACTCGGAGGGGATAAAACACACTGTTTTATTTCAACAAACAAGAAGCTTACAATACTGAAAAGCTTAACAATACACGCCCTCTCTTTCTCTCTTTCTTTCTAGTGTTTCTCTCTACTCTCTCCACACATAATAGCATAAGCTCAGCTTCCTATTTATACACAAATTCAAAACAAGATAATTCAGCCTTCAAGTGTGAAGGCGGCTGTGGACGGTGGTGTGAAGGCGGCTGGCGGCTGCGGCTGGTGGCTGGCAGCTGGTCGGTCACAGCTGATGGCTGGCTGGCCGGTGGTTGCCTTCCTTGACCTTCTAGATGGATTGAGTTTAATACAACAAATCTCCCCTTTAAACTCAATCGAGGGATGTCATGCCAAGCATGAACTTTAATCGAATAAATACTTCTCCTTTTAATGGCTTTGTGAAGATGTCAGCAACTTGATCATTTGTGTTGCAAGATATCAGTTGGACTTCTTCATTCTTCACATGTTCCCGGATAAAGTGATGACGTGTATCAATGT
>Ga0325411_1001463_pt1 | contig 26337 bp, 27 predicted proteins | sample PopdelMetagenome_13_FD_206181 | JGI IMG/M metagenome (GOLD analysis project Ga0325411, IMG submission 206181) | Populus deltoides microbial communities from Bellville, Georgia, United States - Xylem-PdIQD-R4 | ecosystem: Host-associated > Plants > Phyllosphere > Stem > Wood/Secondary xylem... | reverse complement strand
CTACAAGTTATTAATTTCATTTGCTTAACCGGATTTTTTACTGGTTGATGAAAATATATTTATTTGCTAGAAAATAGTTTTTATGAAAAATTGATTTCTAGAAATTTAATTATTTTTTGTATTTGATAATTTATGAAAAATATTTTTTAGTATTTGGTTATTTCATGAAAAATAAATTAAAAATAATTTATTAATACTTTAAAAAAATTCAAGTTTATTAAAAAAATAAAAATTCAATTAAATTTGAAAGGATAAAAAAGTTTTGGATTCATTACCTTTGGAAAATCTTTCCTTCAAGTCATTCCAAACTTTTGTTGCTGTCTCGGCATGGATTACATTGCTCGCTAAGTCTGGATGGGGATGGATGGAGTTCAGAATCCATGATAAAACCATCATGATAGTTGCAGTGATCAAGGCTACTTCATGGTTGTTTGAAAATATTAAAAATATATTAATTTAAAATAAAATAAAAAAATTTAAAATTTAAATTTTTTTAAAATTATTTTCCAACCATAATGTCAAATACTGCCGGCTGATACGCATAGCACGACTCCATTGTCCACAGTTGCGTCCATCCAACAATTTTGATACCAAAACAATCCGTGGGTGATTTGAATGGTGTAAAATGAATGGATCTGAAATATCCATTTGTGACTCTGTAATTTTCAATTCTCCCATCGGTAGTGTTTGAAGCGGAAGGTGTTTTTTTATTCAAGAGTCACCGGCACCGGTGCTCCGGCAATTGATGTGTACAGTAAAGTAATGGTATTTGATACATTGCATTCTTATCTCTGAAATGCAGGAATTATATACAAGAAAAGAAAGAACATGTTAGGTAATCTTCAATATAAAAGGCTATATTTTAACTTGGGCAGTTTTGGGAACCACCTTGACTGGTTCTCATGGGAAGGGAAAACTATTATAAGAGTATATGATATAAAAATATATCCATATAAATCTAGCGTCAAGGGTTTGAACAATCAATCGAATGTAAATAGTAAAATTGTTTGCTTTTTGCTTGTGGGGGTGTTTCAAACAACATGGTCAATGGCCCACAAAGGACCAGAACATGAGCAAGAAATACCAATGAAGTGGGAAGGAAAATTGTTACTCCCCTGAAGATATCTCCAAACACTCTGTTCATCTTTCTATTATCACGGCTGGAATAAATCAGTTTGGTTACGCATAGCTCCCTTTTATTTTGTTTGCTTTTTGCATCGGTTGTGGAGTTTACATACAGGGACAGGAAGACAAACCAATCATGCTTTCTATTGATTTGATAACCTGCATCGGCATTGATAGATATGGGTGATAAAAAAAAAAATTCTGTTCAGAATTGTTTCCATTTTTTGAGAATTTAGTAGACTGACGGTTATCTGTTCTTCTGTGAATTTAGTGACAAAATCGATGCCATGATGACCTAAGCTATAATGAAGGCCAATTATGAGCCTGTGGTACAACATTTGTAAAGAACAAGTGGAAATTTCTGACTGTTTGGACCAGGATAGCCCCTTGTTTGCTGGGAATGTAGCTTGGTATGGGGATTGTCTCTATTGGGTTTCTTTCCCCTGTTAAAACCCTTAATATGCAGTGGAATAGAAATTTAATCCTGAAATAAAGATCTGTGATGATTTCTTTTCCAGGGAATAAGAAATTGTATGCCATGTATCCCAGTGTATACTTTTGCATTCTTACGGAAGCAACATTCTTCAAATAACGTACTTCGAATGCATTTTTGTATTCCGGAGGCAACACTAAAAGCAATGGTGGGTTACATATTCTCTTACAATCAGATGTGGCGGGCACCTATAATTCCTACATCATGACCAGACTGTATCTATTGGTTACTTTGACTGGGCAAACCAGAAGCCTCCACCAAATATAAGCGGCAGCATGGTGTTCCATCATCCGGGTGGGTTTGCACTGACCTGGGCAAGCTGCGAAGCTTGTTGAACAGATTCAAAGGGTCGTTCATGAGTCCAAAATGAGCATCAGGATCACCAAGCTGTGAAAGCTTTACGTGAGAGAATCCTAGAGATGGAAGTAGATGATCGGGCCAATCACTGTAGAAGTGGAAGATGGAATTTGACAGTGTGGTCGATGGTTTGTTCATGAAATCCGCCAAGAGCATTGTGCGGGCAAGTGCACATTTATCAGCTATGACACTTAGTACTTGCATGGCGTGGGAATGGGAGAGGTAGTAGAGGATACCTTCTAGTACCCAGACTGTGTTCTTCTCTGGCACAAACCCTGATATCTGAAGCTTTTCAAGCCAGTCATTATTTCTAATGTCAGCTGCTACTCTGTTTAGGGATTTTGCTGTTATTCTTGGATGCAGGTGTTCATCTATAGTTTCCGTCGCAGCCTTTAGAAGAGTGGTCTTCACCTCTAAAACTTCAGGAAAATCAACCTCAAAGACGTCACTTTCCTTCAAGCAGCTAAGGCGGTATGCCCTTGCATCCATTCCTAGAACATAACATGCTCGATATCATGATGAAACTACGGCATATAACAATAATGACTGCAACCGAACTTTGAATGATAAGTATACAGATATGCTTTACTGATATGCGTTTATCACTGTCAATCTACTTCAGTATTAGGGCCAGCTTAAGACAGCGCACTCATTTGAAGAGGAAGCTTATATTTCTTATCCGTGCTGATCATGCATCATGTTTTCATATTCAATAATTGCTAAGCAATTTTTTTGTTCATGATATTGCAGTCTAATTCAGCATATACTACTTGCGGGATGGGATGTTAGAGGATTATATGCCTCACAAACTCTGGTTGGGTATGTGCAGAGTAAGAACAACGTAGGTAGGGACCAGTAGTCTTGTCACATGGAAGAGTAAATGAGCTTTGCATAGTATTGTGCACAACTGCTGCTGCAGACTATTTTAGACATCACTTCTTGAGAAAGAAGCAAAATTTACAGCATCATCATCTTAAGCCGCATTGTTTATGTAAAATGGTCAAAGCATGTGAAGAATTGGGTTAAAGTGTTCACCAACCTGCGCCAAGGAGAACAACCTGTCCCTCACCATTAAAGGAGCTCAGAGCAGCTTCAATTTTCGAATCAAACCAGAGTGTCCGAACTGCAAGAATCACCCCTGAAGTTTCCCGAGCATTTTTTAGGCGGTCATTCTTTATCTTCTCATGAAAGCTTTTGAGATATGTCTCTCCTGCTAGCAAGTCTGCAAAAGGGTCATGGATCACATGTTTCCACAGGGCTCTTCCAGCTGCTGTTTGGCATGCCGACCGTCGGAGAGAGTCCCACTCACTTTGGATTGTTGCGTGGAGTCCCTGAACTGTATCGGTATACAGCAAACGTGGGAGCTTGAGCTCTAGCCATTGCGGGTCCTCCTGCAAACCGTTTTCCTGGTCTGACATTTTACTTTTTTATGGAGAAACTTGAAGACTAATAGAAGAGGAGGAGAGACAGAACGGGTGCAATATATAACAGAAGGGGTTTATATCATCAGGGTATTGTGGATAGGGATAAGAAAAGAGAGCCACACACTAACCAACGCTTGAGAATACAGCTCAATCGTATCCAGGTTCTCTACCGCGATAAAAAGGAAGGCAAAAAAAATGTAGTCCACCATTTCTTATGCATGGCCCTTCCCTTTCTGCTGTCCCTATCTCGTCGCAAAACAGAAGCAATGAATATGGTCTGCTCTCGCCAGCAAAGATCTATTACCAGACAGACGAGAGTAGCTCTCAACTTTCTACATGGGTCCTATTCCATTGCCCTAACAAGTACTTGCTGCTTGTCTTTTGATCACATGTTGCAAGCGTGAAAGGGCCAATCCAATTCCACGAGTGTCACAAAACAACTGGTGGAATGGAAGAAAGGTTCCTGTTAAGGATCACTTTTGCAATTGAATGGTTCTAAAGGAGACAAGGAGCCGTTTTGAACCTCTTGAGCAGGAAAAGGATTGGGTAGAAAATCCCTCTTTTGCACGTTTAGTTCCCACGCATTCTACCCTTTTGGACCAAATTCATTTTTCACGTTTTTCAGGACACAAGGCTTTTTTTTCTTTTCCTTCAAGTTTTATCTTGATTTTAAAAACCATAAATTTAAAAGTTTTTATTTAGTAAATATGAACTATATTTTGCATAGGTTTTATTTAAAATTAACATTCTTTGGTTAAACACAAATAATTTTAAAAAATAATTTTGATTCAGACTTCAAAATTAGATTTCTTAAATCTCTGATTATCTTTATTAACTGAACTAGAATTGCATGTAGATTATTAAATTATTAATAATTTTTATTTTAAATAATTTTTAAAAATATATATTTTGATTAGAATAAAATTTACACAAAGTTTTTAACTATTAATTTGTTGATCTTTAACACACGTAATTATGTCACCTTCCTCCGCAAACGGCGAATCGCATTGACTCGGTGAATTTCGCGGCATTCCAACTTCGATGCCCCGGTTGCCAAAATTCAGTTGCCTTTGAATTTCGGGTGATCCCTCTTGAGCATGTATGCTTCCGCTACTTGTTCTACATCATGGCATCTGACATAGGATGTTGTAGTAGCAAGTTCATGTGAATGTGGTGGTGGTAGTGGTGGTGGTGGTGGTAATAATAATAGTAATAGTAATAATAATAATAATAATAGGATAGGTGGCTTTAATTTGGTAGCCTCATGGCTGGCTTAACTCTTGCTCTCATTTCCCTAGGCCTTGTCGACCTTCAAGTCCTCATCAAGTTTGGCCTTCCTTAAGATGACATCCGCGCCGGTACTCTCCCTCATATTAGTGTTTGGAGAGGTAGATTATGATTAAAGCGTTCACCTTTTTTTATATGTTCTTAGTTTAGAAGTTGTCTGCTTGGCAATTTCAGAATGGATTCAATCTGGGTTTTTATGCTTATGGTTGTTTGATACAGATATTGGCACAAGCAGTTTGTACTCGTTATGGCTTGACTGTTGGAGCAGCAATGGTGCCTCTTGTCCGTGTTCTTCTTTTGCTGTTCTTTCCAATTTCTTATCCAGTTAGTAAGTTACGACAGATTCCTGATTCTGAGTACACGATTAGGACAAGTTTTCTTGCGAGTGAGCTTTATTCTGTGCAGGTTGATTTGGCTACTGACAATTTGGCATGGATTTGAGGAACCAAATATTGCCATTGTTGGCTGTATTCGAAGCAAGAACTTCTTCTGTCTAGAAGTTTTAAAACTAATATAAGGTGTTGCTGAAATCATAAAATGGCCCCAGACAGCATTTGAACCGTAAATAAATAAAATGTAAAACCAAGCAAATGAATTGTTTGCTGGTTGAATTCATCTAGGGTGTGTGTATGTGTGTGTGTGTGTGTGTGTGTTTTAACAGTTCATAACTGTGATCAGGGGATTTGGACCCGCCAATGTCAGGCCATGTTTACGGATCCTTGTACAAATCTTCCTTATATTGATGAGATGATAGTGATTCTCACAGTGGAATTTCATCTCCCATGACAAGTAATACTGGTAGGGACACTAGACCCACACCACAAACTACACGAGTATATTGACGGAGACGATGTATGATGGCCCAGCCTGTCACACTTTGGTTGAAAGACTAAACCCATTTGGGCCTATCTCATTATTATTTTATTTAGCCCATTTGGGCCTGTCTTATTATTATTTTATTCATTTGAAATTATTTATGCTAACTCATTGTTATTTTATTTAGCCCATTTGAGCCTGTCTCATTGTTATTTTATTTATTTGAAATCATTTATGTTAAACAGTTTGATTTGATGGGCCGAGCCCAATAACGAGATGTTTTAGGGTTTACTATTTATATGTTCCTTTGTCATTTTGTGAGACAGTTTTGATGATTAATGAAAATATTACAGACTTTGCATATCTCCAATCCCCTTTCTTCTTTTTCTTTGCTTTCTCTTCTCAGCTTCTTTTCTAAAAGCTTCTTTCTTTTCTTACTTTAATTTATTATTTATTGTCTCGCATCAAATTTGATATCAGAGCATGGCTTTTAATTGTTCTTACAATTAAACGATCCATATGTTTATGTTTAACCCTAAATTGATCTAAAAAAAAAAGCGTACTGTTCTGATTACAAAAAAAAATTGTTTATTGGCACTGTTCATCATCAACGACAGCGATCCTCAGCAGCGGCGCCTCAACCAATCACAGCGGCAAACCCACCACTGAGAAGACCTGCACATTAGTCCCACAGAGTGATCTGCCATTCTACATCAACGTCGATCACAGCTAGCGATCATAACCAAGACACAAGTACACGCCGATTTACTGTCGTCAACAACCCGCAGCGCCGCAGCCATAACAAGTTTTTGTCTTCGGTTCCAAATCAGTGTTACAAACCATCAGCCGAAACCACCACTGACTCGTACCCCAGCAGCAGCACCAACCGCAACGCCATCATCCACATTGCCCTCGACTTCAGCAACGACAACGGATCAACAGGCCCCGTCCAGCAGCAGCACCACATACACCACCACCCTTTCCCTCGCATCGCCAGGCTCAAGCAAAATCATGAAGCCCCGCTTCGTACGCCATCGCTGACAGCAGCGGCAACAAACCACAAGAGGTAAGGAAGACAGAAACAGAAGCTCTCAAAATAATTAACCCTGCCACGTCATCGCCACATCACCTGACACGTCAGCATTTCAAGGTAGCTTTTGTTTCATCAACCACGTCAGCGCCACGTCAACGCCACATCATCACGCCGGGGCAGCATCTTTATCAGCAGCCACGTCAGCAGATTCTGCCACATCACCTGGTCATAAATTCTTTTACCCATTGAATATGATCGCTCCTAGTATGCTTTTACACTTGTTAACCAAAATTTAGCATTAATATTTTTTTTTGTGCTTGCACATAACCAAATTACATAGCCCGCCTTTAAATTGAATTACCATAATTTTGAGCTTGTTTAGCATTGAAGATCTGATCCTCTTAATTAATTGTGGAGCTTGGTTAAATTAGTGGGAAAACTGAAACATTGTGTTTGGATTACTTGTGTGCATTTAGAGGACTTACATTGCTTGCTTGCGCATTTTCCTGGTTTAATCTGTGATTACTTAGCTTCCAAGATAATAATAATAATAATAATAATAATAAAGTTTATTTTTTATTTTTTATTAGCTATAATTTTATTTTGCGTTTTTACTTACAAGTGTTATTTGTGATCTCAGTCTCAAGATTAGTTTTTGCATGCATATACGTAGTGGTCGTCTAGTACACAATCTAGAAGTCATAGTTATCATGGACCCGAACTCTAGTAATGTTCTTAGAGATATTCAAGAACAATTACAACATATGCGGACGGACATGAGCAACATGTCCAATCAAATGAACAACCTTTCTGGGAGGATGGAGTCCTTAGAAACTTTGCAAGTAAGACAGTCTAGTGAGAGTGAGCATTCTAATGACAACCATAGGAATCCTCAAAGACCAGTTCCTCGTAGGAACCGCCACCATAACCAACACCAGGGTCACAATGACCTTGTTGACCCTAACGGTAGTGAGCGTTCCAATAACTATCGTCAAAGACCAGCTCATCCTAGGAATCATCAATACAATCGCAATCAAGGTCATCACGATTACGATGACCCTGACAAGCGAGTCATGAGGCATATCAAGGTAGAAGCCCCAACTTTTGAGGGTCAACTTGACTCGTGGATCTTTTATAGATGGATCTGTGACATGGATCAATTCTTTGACTGGTATAATTTATCTGAGAATAGGAGGGTAAGATTTGCAAAGATGAAACTTAGTGGGACCGCTCAACTCTATTGGAAAAGTGTAGAAGAGTCTTTGGATAGGGGAGGTCAACCTCCTATCACTAATTGGGTTGAAATGAAGACTAAGTTAGAAGAAAAGTATTTGCCTCGTTCTTATAGAGGAAATCTTTTGGACTAGTGAAATAACTTGAGGCAATGAGGCAAGTCTGCCAATGAATATGTGGTATAATTTGATGAGTATAGGATGAGGTGTGCAATTAGAGAGGATGAAGTGATGACCCTAAGTAGATTTCAAAAAGGCTTAAATGATGACCTTAGAAGAGAGGTTGTGCTTAGAGGTGTGTCCACCCTTGATAATGCTTATACCCTGGTACAAAATTATGACTTGGTCACAAAAAGCTAGTGGACGAGATGTCATGACACTCGTAGTACCCCTTTTACATCCCAACCTAGTAATAATAACTCTATATTGGGTGCCCCACCTCGTAAACCCAATCCTTTGAGTTCTCAGATACCTAGAGAAGACAAGGGTAAGGGTATTTTTCATGAAGCACCTAAGATAATCTCAAGAATTCAGTGTTTTAAGTGTCAGGGTTTTGGTTATATTTCCTTTAGTTGCCCTAATAAGGCTCTGTTCATCAAGGGGCAAAAGGATATGGGTGAAGAAGATAATTGTGATGATAAGGTATATGAACCCAATCCTAATGATTTTCAAGATCTAAATGATGATGAGGAGGATGAGTCTAACTTACTAGGATGTGTTAGGTCTATATCCACTCAAATCAAGACAACCAGGTTATGTGTGGTTAGATGTGCTTTAACACAACCTAAAGGAACTGAGGATTGGAGAAGGACTGCTATTTTTTACACTTACATTAAATGTGGAGATAAAGGGTGTAAGATCATCTTAGACAGTGGTAGTTGTATCAATGTAGTTTCCTCGGGTAGTGTATCCCGCTTAGGCTTAAAGTCTGTTCCACACCCTAAACCCTATAGTGTGTCTTGGGTTAATGATACATCTATAGCGGTCAAAGAGAGATGTCTTTTTCCCATAAAGATTTTTGACTATCATGATAAAATTTGGTGTGATGTCATTCCCATGGATGAAGGACACGTCATTTTGGGTAGGCCTTGGTTATACGATTTGGACGTTATAATCTTTGGACGATCAAATTCTTGTTCATTCACTTTTCAAGGTAAAAAAATCCAACTTATTGGATTACCTCCAAAGTCTAATGATAATAGTCAGAAGAAGAATAAAATGAAAGAAGGAAGGCTTAACATAATAAATCTTAGAGAGTTTGATAAGAAGATTTGTGAGGAGTCTGTTGTGTTTGTTGTAGTAGCTAAGGAGATTGTAGAAGACTTTTTAGAGGAGCCACCTGAAGAGGTAAGAGAAGTGTTGAAAGAATTTCTAGATGTTTTCCCTTCTGAACTACCTAATGTTTTATCCCCTATGCATGATGTTCAACACACCATAGATTTTGTCCCTGGTGCCACATTACCAAACTTGCCTCACTATAGGATGAACCCGAGTGAACATGCTGAATTGCAAAGGCAAGTATGTGAGTTGTTACAAAAAGGATTTATCCGAGAGAGTTTAAGCCCTTGTGCAGTACCTGCACTGTTAACACCTAAGAAAGATGGATCATGGAAAATGTGTGTAGACAGTCGAGCCATCAATAGGATTACAATCAAGTATCGTTTTCCAATTCCTCGATTTGATGACATACAAGATATGATGGCAGGAGCCCAAATCTTCTTTAAGATTGACTTGAAGAGTGGGTATCATCAGATTAGGATTCGTTCGGGAGATGAGTGGAAAACAACATTTAAGACTAAGGATGGTTTATATGAATGGCTAGTCATGCCTTTTGGCCTTTCCAATACACTAAGCACTTTTATGAGAGTAATGACACAAGTGCTTCAGCCATTTATGGAAAAGTTATTGGTGGTATACTTTGATCATACTCTTATTTATAGCAAAACCAAGGAAGAGCATTTCGATCATCTTATTCAAGTTTGTACCACCCTAAGAAAAGCAAGTTTGTTTGCAAATGTCAAAAAGTGTTCCTTCTTTACAAATCAAGTGGTCTTTTTAGGGTTTATAGTGTCATGGAAAGGAGTCTCTGCTGACCCCCAGAAAGTCCAAGCAATAGTAGATTGGCCTGAACCTAAGACTATTCATGAGGTTCGTAGTTTTCATGGGCTTGCAACTTTCTATCGTCGTTTCATTAAAGGATTTAGCACCATCATGTCGCCTATTACAGATTGTTTGAAACAAGGTGAGTTTAAGTAGAGTAAAGGAGCTTATAGAGCATTTGAGGAGGTTAAGAAGAAGATGACGGAGGCCACAGTAATGCAGCTACCTGATTTTATTAAAGTGTTTGAAGTAGAATGTGATGCTTCAAGAGTCGGTATAGGTGGAGTACTTAGTCAGGAACGTCACCCTGTAGCCTACTTTAGTGAGAAACTTAATGAGGCATGTTGTGATGTCGCGGTCGCACAAATTAATTACCCTAGCTTCAAACACAACACATAAGATAGTATAGAGCAAGCAAGGGGTTGATCCCATGAGGAAGGTTCAAGTCAGATTTTTATGCTATATGATATGCAATTTAGGGGGATTTGGACGTTACTTAGGCTACAGCAAAAGAAAATAGAAAACTATCAAACAAAATTTAATAAAATCAGAAAATTATCAAGAGAACAAGCATTGGTCGCAAGTAAACATCCACCTACAGAAATCAGAACTGATCATAGAAACAAAACATCAATTTATATTTTGAATATTTATCTCTTCGTAACATTGATTAGTTAACGGATCCGCCATATAACTAACCCTAACCATCAAACAACCACAGTGTCTGCACTAGTAATTTAATTCAATGGCAGCTTTAAGAACTAGATAAGTTGATTAATCAAGAAAACATAACTGTCCGCAGTCTATGTTTGATTTGATTGAATGTTCTCCCTAAGATTAATAAAGTAAATCCGCCACAATTATTAAACTCAGTTGCTTCTCAAGTTCATATACCATAACTCCGGTTTTGATATCAAACTTAGCAATAGATTGTTTACAATAATAACTTAGAGTCCGCTCTAGCAATTAAAATAAACAATCATAGAAAAAATAAACATAGAAGAACAAACATATTCATCATATAAACAGAAGAGAAAAGGTAAAATAAATCACACAGTTCTTAAAATCTGAAGGTTTTCGTGTCCTTACAACCAAGAAAAAGTGTTTAGCCTTGCATGTTTGTTGAACAACTAATCAAAAAGAAGGAAGAATGCATAATTTTGAGATTCTTAAAGAAGGGGGTGTTTTTCTCCTCTTGGCTGGCTGCCCCCCTTCTCTTCTCTCATTCTTTTTATATCATAGGAAACCTTAGTCTCTATTTTACAAAATAGTCCTCCCTTACGTAGATTGTTTACATTTAAGTACTTCAATAACTATTTTCCTAAAAAAAGAGAAATAGCCTTGCATGAAATCTTTAAGCTTTGACTTAGAGGAGCTAAATTTCTGGAATAAAAACTTGGATATCGGTTTAGATGCTTCGAAACGTAATTTGGACTCGTTTCTTCACAAAACCTGTTTGCTAGCAGAATTCGATTGTCATCTTTGAAAAATCATATCTCCCTTATATAAAATTTTTTTTGGTTAAAATTTGGAGCGTTTATAGACCTTTGAGTCAAGAATCCAAAAAAAATTAGTTTGCATAAATTGGACTTCTGTAACTCCAGATATTCAAGTTGGAATGGCTGAAGGTCAACACTGGCAGATTACAAGATTTGACTTTGAAGGCTGTGATTTCCATGCTTTTCCTTATTTTATTTTCTTGCCTTAGATGTCCAGAAAGGTATGGATGTTAGCTTTTTAATGCCACTGGAATCACTTCATTTCAGCCTATAGAGCTCACGCTCTTCACAAACCATCGACTGAAGGTCAAATCTGCCAATTATCTCCAATTTACTCCTTTTTGCATCTTTCATCCACAAGTGCCTTCAAAACATAAAACAAAGAATATTAAGGCATTTTATATATAAAACATAGGCAAAATACTAGTTAAATGTGGTGAAACTATCGAATAATATGGTTGCATCAAGGCGAAACAAAAGTACTCAACTTATGATAAGAAGTTTTATGCGGTGGTTCAAGCCTTGCGCTATTGGCGCCATTACTTGTTACCACAGGAGTTTGTTCTTTACTCTGACCATAAGGCCCTCCGTTATCTTAACTCCCAAAAGAAGCTCAATCATAGGCATGGTCATTGGGTTGAATATTTGCAAGCATACTCATTTGTTTTGAAACATAAATCTGGAATAGAGAATAAAGCTGCAGATGCTTTGAGTCGTCGGGTAACGCTGTTATCTGTAATGAGTGTTGAAGTCACAAGATTTGAGAGACTAAAAAAGGAGTATGAATCTTGCTTAGAATTTGGAGAAATATACTTGACTTTAAAAGATGAGAATCACCGTGTTATAAATGGTTATCACTTCCAAGATGGATACTTATTTCGGGATAATAAGCTTTGTATCCCAAAAACATCCGTACGTGAATTTTTAATATGGGAGATTCATGCTGGAGGTCTCTGAGGATATTTTGGAAGGAATAAAACCATCAAAAAGGTGGAACGTCAGTTTTTCTGGTCTAGTTTGAAAAGAGATGTAGCCAAATTGGTAAGTCAATGTCAAACTTGCCAACTAGCTAAGCATAGAAAATAAAATACTGGTCTTTACACCCCTACTTGCCCTTGGCAAGATGTAAGCATGGATTTTGTGCTTGGGCTTCCACGTACTGTAAAGAAACATGATTCTATTTTTATGGTTGTCGACCGCTTCTCTAAGATGGCCCATTTTATTCCTTGTACTAAGACCACAGATGCTTCCAAGGTTGCAAAACTCTATTTTAACGATATTGTCAAGTTGTATGGTTTTTCCCAAACCATAGTTTTGGATAGGGATGTTAGATTTACAAGTTATTTTTGGAAAACCCTTTGGCATATGGTGGGAACCAAATTGAATTTTTCTACTGTTTACCACCTCCAAACTGATGGTCAAACTGAGATGGCTAACATGAGTTTGGGCAACCTTTTAAGGTGTCTAGTGAGTGATCATAATAGGAATTGGGATCTCATTCTTCCTACGACCCAGTTTGCCTATAATAGCTCTATCAATAGGTCAATAGGCATGAGTCCCTTTGAAGTTGTACATGGTTACAAGCCTAGGAAACCTTTAGACCTTCTTCCCATATCTCTTCATGCTAGAGTGTCTGAGTCAGCCGAGTCTTTTGCACGTAGAATTCAGGATTTGCATATTGAGATCACTAAATAGATTCAAACAAGTAATGCGTAATATAAACTTCAAGCTGATTTACATAGACGACATAATGAGTTTAATGTGGGAGACTATGTTATGGTATGGATTAGACCCAAGCAGTTTCCTTCGGGAGCTAATCGAAAATTGCATGCACGTAGTGCCAGGCCTTTCAAAGTGCTACAACGGGTTGGTCCAAATGCTTATGTTCTTGATTTACCACATAATTTTGGCATTAGCTCTACATTTAACATTGAGGATCTAATTGCATACCATAAGCCACTTCCTATTCCAACTGATCCATTTGAGATACCACTTAACTCCCCCCCTGATGATCCTATTGAAACCTTTATCCCTTTCACTTTGACATCAGCACAAAAGGATAATATTGATGTTATTCTGGATGAACAAGTTATTTTTAACAGGAATGGTGAGGTTCAACGATTTCTAGTTCACTGAGTGGATCGACCTGACTCGGATTGCACTTGGATTACTAGAGATACTTTGCAGCAACTTGATCTAGATCTTTGGGAGTACTATCAGAGTCGGTCGGTGCTACACTCGACGGGGTCGAGTTTTTCTAACCTTGGGAGAGTTGGTAGGGACACCAGACCCACACCACAAACTACACGAGTATATGGACAGAGGCGACGTAGGATGGCCCAGCCTGTCACGCTTTGGTTGGGAGACTAAGCCCATTTAGGCCTATCTCATTATTATTTTATTTAGATCATTTGGGCCTATCTCATTGTTATTTTATTTATTTGAAATTATTTATGTTAAACAGTTTGATTTGATGGGCCGAGCCTAATAGTGAGATGTTTTAGAGTTTACTATTTATATGTTCATCTATCATTTTATAAGACAGTTTTGATGATTAATGAAAATATTACAAATTTTGCATATCTTTAATCCCTTTTCTTCTCTTTCTTTGCTTTCTTTTCTTAACTTCTTCTTTAAAAGTTTTTTTTTTAATTTTTATTATTTATTGTCCCGCATCAATACTTCTAGACTCTACTGAACAATGCAGAGACTACGTCCATAAGCAAAATTTGAGACTGTTGCATATAGTTGTACTTTCAGAGACAAGTAACTGAAACTGCTTATATGATATTGTCATTCCCCAGGAAGCTGAGGCTGCTAAATAGGTCTTCAACTTTATCGTGCCAATCTCAATCTGCAAACGTTTTCTTGTGTCAGGAGGGGATATTGGGCGAAACTGATGAGTATGTCAATATCCACCACAGGTGAAGTGATCTAGTTTCTCTCCTTTTATTTGCTTCCGTTGCATCCATATATGAAATCTGCAAAGTGATGGAATTTCTCTCTGTGACAGGACGAAGGCTCTTTATCTCATTTTAGATCGGTTTGTAAAAGATGAATTGGAACACCTTTGGCATCATCCATTTTGTTTCGAGCAAATTGAAGCAATGTCTAGATTTCTTGATTCACTGCACTATCCTTTAGTCACAATTGAGTCATCAATCAAGTAGCAATATCCCACATGAAATCCAAAGATGACTACTCTTTACGTTTTCGGGATGCAGGATCAAGATCAATATGCATGCGTCTCAAAACAAGGCTCCCCTGTCAACTGCAGAGCCCTCCGCCAACGACGCCTCTGTCACAGGCACCGCATCCCCAACATCTCTGTTGTCCACGGGTCCAACACCAACCCTTTCCATCTCGAGTGGAGCTTCCTTAACCAGCTCACCAACCACGACCAACTAGAGATTTGTCGTTGTCTTCGTTGATAGATTAACATCAGAACACAGATCAATCAAGATCCAAGGATATATTCAGGGATCAACTACCTACCTTGGAAGACATCAGAGGTCGACCTGCTGTAAGTAACCACAAAGATACATGTGCACAGCTGCTCCTTGTTCCATGAGCTTTATTGCATTACAGGATTCTTGTGCTCGAGATCAGAAAGTAATGTAAGAAACATCTACCAAAACGTTGTCTCTAGTTTTCTAAGAATTCGGAATTTTATGTGCATCTCCAAATTCTGGCAAATAGAATTTAACTCAACTGGGCTGGATTAACCTCCAAACTTGCAATCCTGGGCTGAGCCACTGGTCAACCCATCATATGCTAGTGCGTTTGAAGCATCTACCAAAACATTGTCTCTATTTGCCATCATATGCTAGTTTGGGCTTTTGTGTTGCGTTTGTTAGTTAGTGCGTTTACAACCAGGCAGCAGCCACTAAGGAAAAAGTCAGAGTAGCAGGTGAGATAGCTGGCTGGTAGAGTTTCCTTTGACACCGCTGTCTGCTTTTTTTTTTTACAGATATACTTATCCATCTGATTCTGACCTTGACACATGCCACCTGATTCTCCGAGGAGACTCTGCCCCTCTCCATACGTTGTCTTCCCCATTTTTATTTGTGAGAGTTCTTCCTTGCTATTAACGGCATTGTCTCCCTCAATATACTAATTTTTAGTTTTAATGTACAGAGTTTGCTTTTGTACACCAATTCAAACCATATTTTTCAAATTCCACTTAAACAGTTAAACCAAGTCAGGTTCAAATTAATAAGGTCATTGGATTAATCTGGATTTAATCCAATTAATTAAGTTTTTTTTCTTTTTATATTTTAAAACTTTAATTTAAACTCTTACAAATTTATTAATTTCAAGAAATTGATTTAATGAATAAGGAGTTGCGTTTTTTTTTTTATATATATAGGGTTTAAATTTTAAAATTAATACTTTTTAAATATAATGCATTATTAAAATCATTAAAACAAATACTTAAATACAATACTTTTTTATTTTGAATTAGAGAGAGCAAACTTTTTATTAGGTATTTTTTTTTATAAATAATAGTAGTTGAAATTCATGTTTTTTATTTTTAATAAGTCACTTGATTAACCTGTTTAATATTTTTTTAAAATAAAATAATATTATTTTGAATTAATTTAATGAACTTGTATTTTAAATTTTGAATCAGATGACATAAGAGTGTGTGTGTGTGTTGATGGGGTTGAAATAAATAAATCCTTATAATAGATAAATCTAGTTAAACCTCATGATTAACTCTTTACTAAGCTATCTATCCACTTCAAACTTGCTTAGTTTAGAAGATTAATCATTTTTTTAATTTTTCTTTAATTTTCAACTTGTTATGACTAATCATCTAATATTAGAATTTTGATCCTCTTTACAAATCCAATCCCCACAGATTCGACACCATGACTTCTACTGAGAATAGACCCCTCTTTTAAGTCCTTCAATTTTTTTCCCTTTTCATGCTTCGCTATTAGATTTTCTTCTCTACTTCACAAGCCATAGCAGCTGCTAGCTAGCTACAGGGGCAGTGCAGAGATGACCATAGCTAGGCTTGCTCGTCAGGCAAAAAGGCCACGTGGGTTTTGTGTAAAGATGACGGCAGTGGCAGTAATGGGGTTTTGCTTTATATTTGTTTGGTCTATGTTTTCTTCTTCTTCTACCTCAGCAACCACTCAAAGGGAGAGCTTTGATGATATTGCTGAACCAGTTGCGGGAAACGCCAGGGTAAGCAGACCTCATACTCAGTCTAGAGAGAGAGAGAAAGAAAAACATGAACCAAGTAGAGTAAATGAGAAGCAAAATGGTGAATCTGATTTGGATTTGAAGAAAGATGAGAAAAAGATTAATGGGTCTGTTTCTTTGGTTGTTAATGAGCATGAATCTAGGAGAAAGGATAAAAAGGAAGAAGCTTCACTTGAGAGAAAAGAGAAAGATGATGGTACTAAGAAGTTGCCTAATGAGGGGGAGAAAGATAATCAAGGGCAAGAGGAATCAGGGGATGAAGAATCAGAAAAGGAAGAGGAGGAAGGTGAAGTGGTGGATGGTAAGAAAGAGGCGAATGATGGTGAAAATACTGAAGGGAATGGTGATATTCAAGGAGATGGTGATTTGATTCAAAATGCTGATCAAGAATCTGTGGAGGAAGTGGAACATGAGACTGCTGGATCGAAAAGCACAGGGAAGAAGAGGAAAATAAAGGGTCCTGTGTTTGATCCAAACGCACATTACATTTGGAGGTTATGTAGCACAAGAAGCAAGCATAATTATATGCCTTGCATTGACATTGAGAGTGGCACTGGAAGGTTGCAAGGTTATAGGCATACTGAGAGAAGTTGCCCGAAAACACCTCCAATGTGTCTTGTTCCACTCCCTCATGAGGGGTATGGAACCCCGGTCCATTGGCCTGAAAGTAAATTGAAGGTATATGCACGGGTTCTGTTTCCTCTTTGAATTTTAGCAAGCGGAAAGGCAAGGTCTACTCGATGTTCTCATGTGCTTGTTTCTGTTATTTGTTTGCAGGTATTGTATAGCAATGTGGCACATCCAAAACTTGCTGCATTTATTAAGAAAAATAGTTGGCTGGTGCAGTCTGGAGAATATCTTACCTTTCCTCAAAACCAGTCTGAATTCAAGGGTGGAGTTCAGCATTACCTCGACTCCATTGAAGAGGTGAGATATTTTTTTTCCTGTCTGCAGCTCAGTAGCACCAGTACGCATGTCTCTTAAAATGCAACTAGCCAGCTAATCTCTATTATCGATTTGGTTTTGATAGATGGTGCCTGACATTGAGTGGGGAAAGAATATTCGTGTAGTGTTGGATATTGGATGTACAGATTCAAGCTTCGCAGCATCTCTCCTTGATAAGGAGGTGTTAACATTATCACTTGGGCTGAAGGATGATCTAGTTGACCTTGCTCAGGTTGCCCTCGCGCGGGGTTTTCCTACAATAGTCAGCCCTTTTGGGAGTAGAAGGCTTCATTTCCCTAGTGGTGTTTTTGATGCTATTCACTGTAGTGGGTGCAGCGTTCCTTGGCATTCCAATGGTTTGCAATTTCTTATCCCTTTTTTTTACTTCTTGCATTATTTTCCTTTCTTTAACCTTGATTTCTTTTTTCCTGTTTCTCCTCTCCTCTATTAATTTTGCTGTTAATATCATGGTGCTTTTCCAATTTTCAGGGGGCAAACTTCTCCTTGAGATGAATAGGATTTTAAGACCTGGTGGATACTTTATTTTGTCGACTAAACATGACAATATTGAAGAGGAAGAAGGTTTGATCCCATATGCTTTCAAAACTTTTCTTTGTCTACCATGATGCGGAACAAATCAAACTGTCAAAGAAGTTTGATACTTTTATTTGTATCATCTCTCTAGTCAATGAGTTTATTGAGGTATATTTTACTTTTGGGGCATCAAACAGGTGAACTGGTCTACTTAGTATCTTAAGGTATATTTTCCTCATAGGCAGTTGATGTAGCATGTGCAGAAATGTATCACAAAAAGGCTGCGACCATTGCAGATTCAGAAACTTTATCAACCTATTTTTTCTGCTTAGAACTTCCAAAATTGAGTTGGGTTTTTGGTTAGACTTCAGGATGCAGTCAAACCAGTTGCTTGCTTTCTGTTACCTGGAGAAGCAGTCATTTGCCCATATTTTCTTACATTGTTTTATTGTCACATGTGTGAAACATTTATTCTGTTGCGTGCTGCATTAGCATCGAAGCTTATTTACTTCCATCATACAATTCTTTTCTTTCCAGCTATGACCACATTGACAGCATCTGTCTGTTGGAACGTTCTGGCTCATAAAACTGATGAAGTGGGTGAAGTGGGTGTCAAAATATATCAAAAGCCCGAGTCAAATGATATATATGGGTTGAGGAGACGGAAAAATCCACCTCTGTGCAAGGAAAATGAAAATCCAGATGCAGCCTGGTAAGCCTAGGCTATTTTGTTTTGATGATGTATCTTCATGTTTTAGCATGACTTTAATGTCAATGTTCATGTTCCGTCAGTGGATGAAACTTCAGTTAAGCACTGGTTTCCAGTCCCATGTTATCAAACTCCAGTGCCCTTTAACTTGGTGACTGCAACTTCTTTTGTCAGGTATGTTCCTATGAAGACTTGCTTACACCCTGTTCCATCTGCAATCGAACAACACGGGACAGAGTGGCCTGAGGAATGGCCTAAGAGGCTTGAAACTTATCCTGACTGGATGAACAATAAAGAAAAACTGGTTGCTGATACCAACCACTGGAAAGCTATTGTTGAGAAGTCTTATCTCACGGGAATGGGAATTGACTGGTCAAATATCCGGAACATTATGGACATGAAAGCCATCAATGGAGGGTATGCAAACTGAACAATTTCAATTTCTTTTTGAAAGTTTCAGTCTCTTGTTTAAACAATTCACGAGGTGATGTGGTTAAAGCCCTTACATAAATTCTACCAGCACTTTTTACTTGTGTAAACAGTTTAAAACTTTTTATAAAAAAGTTGAAATAATCTTCATCTGGAAATTCAGATTTGCTGCTGCTCTTGCACAACACAAGGTTTGGGTGATGAATGTGGTTCCCGTCCATGCACCAGACACACTTCCTATCATATACGAACGTGGGCTAATTGGTGTCTATCATGACTGGTGCGAGTCCTTTGGCACATATCCAAGATCATATGATCTGTTACACGTGGATCATCTATTTTCACGGCTCAAGAACAGGTCAAATTACTTCTCCAGTTCTGCCTTGTCCATACCTACCACCTAATCGTTATTCTTTGCACATAGAACTTTGCTGTGCTCTTATCACTCATAGAGCCCACCTCACCAGGTTACTCAACTAGCAGTTTGTTGCTTAGGTGTTCAGTGCAATATGCCAACATGATTTCTTTAGTGTTTCTAGCAAGCAAGTCCAAGGGCTTTTAGTTCAGGAATCTATCCCATTTGAACCATGAAGTTTGTTTCTTTGCATGCATCAGAATGCTCTGTTTATTGAGAGAATATAGTTTTGATCACTCATCCAATGTTAAATGTAACTTCAGGTGTAAACAGCCTGCATCGATTGTCGTCGAGATGGATCGTATTTTACGACCAGGAGGCTGGGCAGTTATACGAGATAAGGTTGAGATACTAGATCCACTAGAGGGAATACTGAGAAGTTTGCATTGGGAGATTCGCATGACATACGCTCAGGATAAAGAGGGCATACTGTGTGCACAGAAAACCATGTGGCGCCCTTAAAACTCACCTCATGAATATGTACAGTGGGTGGTTGCGAGATGAAAGTAAAATAGATGGAAGGCAAATTTTTTTTAGCTTCTGCCTTCGACACTGAATGTTCATTTACTGTGAAATATATGCTCAATCACTCATTTTTACCTCATCTACCAATTGAGAATCTACCTTCTACATTGGTTTTCTTGACATATATTCAATCTGCACTTTTTCTCTATTTTCCCCGTTATTTTTGTATCCGTATTAGTGTGAAAGGAAGGTTTGGCTTCTTCAAGTTGTTCAAGAATAGTTGTGTTGAGCTCTCTGTAAGTCCAGTTGTGTTTTCTTTCTTTTATCAAAGTCGATATGCATTGATGGTCAGATGTTATGTCGATAGACAGAGGAAGCCAAGCTTCATATCCGGTGGACAGAGGCGGAACAACGTTCATTTGTATATCTATTTTTTCAACGCTAATCAAACACAATGGTTTGATCCAAAGATAATTTAATGAGCAAAAAGCATGGGCCCATTAAAATTCCCACGGGCTTAAAGGCTGACGAAATATGGGTCATAACTCATAACGGCGTCAGCCCATCATCTCTGCTTGAAAAAAGGGCCGTCGTCTTCTTCCTCTCCAGTCTTTACCTCCCAAACTGTGGCTTCAAATCAAACAATGAGAAGGAAAAACACTTGCGCCGCTCTCTCTTCAACAGTCCCTCACTTCCCCTAAAAGTAGGTAAATAACCATCATGCCCCTAACCTCCACTCCCGCTCGCTTAACTCTCCTTGCTCTCCTCTCCGCCACCACAATCTACTGCTTCTACAAATCTCGCCGCCTCAAAAAAATCTCCCTAAACCCTAAACCTGACAAACCCAAACTCTTCTTCATCTCCCAAACTGGCACTTCCAAAACCCTAGCTCATCGTCTCCACAATCTCCTAGCCACAAACAATCTCCATTTTGACCTCATCGACCCTCAGAATTACGAGCCTGAGGACCTCTTCAAAGAAAAATTGGTCATAATAATCGCTTCCACTTGGGAAGATGGTAAACCGCCTCAAAATGCCAAATTCTTCGCGAATTGGCTTGCCGAAAGCGCTGACGACTTTCGTGTCGGTTCGTTGATGCTCTCGGAATGTAAGTTCGCGGTTTTTGGTGTAGGAAGTAGAGCTTATGGCGAGACATTTAATGCTGTGGCTAAAGATTTTTCGCGGCGGTTGAGGGATTTGGGAGCGAAGGAGGTTGTGGGAGTTGGGGAGGGTGATGTGGATGGTGGTGAATTGGATGGGGTTTTTGAGGAGTGGAGTGGGAGATTAGCTAGGGTTTTGAAAGGAGAGAGTGTGGAGAATGGAGAGGTTTGTGGAAATGGAGTGGTTGTTATTGATGAGAGCGATGACGATGAGGAAGATGGTGGGGTGGAATCGGACATTATTGATCTTGAAGATATTGCGGGTAAAGGGCCGTCAAGGAGGTCACTTGTCGTGGCTCAAAGTAATGGGAAATTAAATGGAGAGAATGGGAAATTGAATGGTCAAAAAGAAATGGTGACTCCGGTGATCAGAGCAAGCTTAGAAAAGCAGGTATAAAATCAAACAACATTTCTAGTTATGAATTCTTCACGCAGCCGTGTTTTTGCTGTGTGAAATTTTTGGTTTCCTAATTTCAGTTTCGGTATTGAATTTGCAGGGATACAAAATCATTGGTTCTCATAGTGGTGTTAAGATTTGTAGATGGACCAAATCACAACTTAGAGGGCGAGGAGGTTGCTACAAGCACTCTTTTTATGGAATCGAAAGTCATAGGTGATTGATTTATTATTGTTTTATGTATGTTTTACTCTCCGTTTTGTGATTTGTATTCTCTTGTTTGGGTTTTGAATTGTTGAACTTCTTTCTTTATAAGAGATTGGAAACATGCTCGATATCATTTGATTGAATAGTTGACCATATTCTACCAGTAAAGATTTGTTTGCTGTGGTCCAAGTGTCATATGCTCATATAGATTTTTCCCATCATCTTTAGTTTGTAAAGTTGAATTTATAGTATGGTTTATATTTCTTGGTTATAGTTTTTGCCTTCTCTGGGAGTCGTGATTTTTAAACTTGAATGAGCAGGTGCATGGAGACAACTCCTAGTTTGGCATGCGCCAACAAATGTGTTTTCTGTTGGAGACATCACACAAATCCTGTGGGAAAGAGTTGGCAGTGGAAAATGGATGATCCTCTGGAGATTGTGAATTCTGCCATTGATCTGCATACAAAGATGATTAAGCAAATGAAAGGAGTTCCTGGTAATCTTTGTCCTCGTGTCACTGTTGTTGGGGAAGGTCCTTTAGATTTACGAACTGTTGTATGTGTATGTTCACGCAGTAGATATGCATTCTGCTCCTAATGCGAGATGATAAGTCTTAAAACTATCATGCTGTCATGACATGATGTTGCCCAATCTGAGTCACTCATGGCATTTAATGGGGGCAACCACCTGACCCTATTATACTCAGGCCTATATCGGGATTCATCCTTGAACGCAATTAGTTAGCCCAGGTCAGAAGTTTGGGGGTGAGAACTCTAGTAGATTTATATGATTTCACTAGCCTATAGCAGAGGGGTTTCTGTGTTTGAGGGGTGTGGTGAGGCAATGCTTTTGGATGTGTACATAACCTGAATCATTTACTTAAGTCTAGAAGCTCCTGGACGTGAGTATCTTTGCGTGATTTTTAATAAATATTTTCTTTTTTGAAACCTCAAGCATCCAATTGCTTGAAGAACATAAGTTATCCTATTGATAAATTGATCGTTCTTTTGGAAAGTGCTTTGAACTATGATATATACTTTTTATAGAATTATAATTTGGGGATGAAGTTTATTATTTTTTCAAACCTTTTCCTTTCCGCTATACTGGATCATCCACTGCATTTACTAGCACATTGTATTCCTGCAGGTGTTACTCTTGAGCGATTGAATGAAGGTCTCTCTCCCAGGCATTGTGCTTTATCACTTGTTGGTGAACCTATTATGTATCCGGAGATTAATACACTAGTGGATGAGCTGCACCGAAGGCAGATATCCACATTTCTAGTAACAAATGCACAGTTCCCTGAGAAGATACTAATGCTGAAGCCTGTAACCCAGGTATGAAGGCTCCTCCTGTTTAGCTCTCTGTTGAAGTAGAATCTGGTGTCTACAGATTCATGTACTCTTGCTGATGGAACAAAACTATTTGATATAATTGATGCATGCAGTTATATGTCAGTGTAGATGCTGCAACAAAGGAAAGCCTGAAGGCAATTGATAGACCACTTTTTGGTGATTTTTGGGAGCGATTTATTGTAAGTTCCTTTCTAGCCAAACGATCTGTTGCTTTGTAATCTAAGCCTTGTCCATGATGAATGGATTGGAGATCTTTATGTCTGCATTATAACCTTTTTTTTCTTGTGCCTACATGGAGAGCTAAATGCTCTGTATTGTTTTTGAGGGCCTAAATTTGCTTTGCCTTTACCTAATAATGTTTTTGGGTTTTCATTGGCATTGAAGCATGTTTTGGAACCCATCAGATCATGGGTCCCCTCTCCTGTATCCTATGGACAAGATGTATGATCATGCGACAGTATTCATGCTACCACTTCAAACTTTTAGAAATTTTTCATGCTTGTTGTAACGTATGGCAATTCCTTTGCAGGATTCTTTGAAATCCCTCAAGGAGAAGCAACAACGGACTGTTTATCGTCTGACACTGGTTAAAGGGTGGAACACAGAGGATTTAGATGCTTATTTTAACCTCTTTAGCGTTGGACAGCCTGATTTCATTGAAATCAAAGGCGTTACCTACTGTGGATCGTAAGCTGTTTAACCTATCATGTTTTGCACTTAGCAATGCTGTGATTAATAATCTTGTTTTCCCATACAGGTCCGCCACATCAAAGTTGACGATGGAGAATGTGCCTTGGCATTCTGATGTGAAAGCTTTCTCAGAGGCCATGGCTCTTAAAAGCAAAGGGGAATATGAGGTTGCTTGTGAGCATGTCCACTCATGTTGTGTCCTTTTGGCAAAAACTGAGAAGTTCAAAGTTGATGGCCAATGGTTCACTTGGATAGATTATGACAAGTTCCATGATCTGGTTGTTAACAGCACCAATATCATTCTTTCGGAAGTACTTTTCAATAATTAAGACTCGCTAACCAATTATTTTCTCATGAAAATGCAGGTTGCTTCTGGTAAACCTTTCGATAGCAAGGACTACATGGCTGCCACACCATCTTGGGCTGTTTATGGAGCTGAAGAAGGTGGATTTGATCCGGATCAATCTCGGTATAGGAAAGAGCGACATCATAAAACCAACCACTGATCAACCAGGTTAGAGATCAGAATCAGCATTGAAATAAAAAACTCAGACACATAAAATGATTGCCTAAAACGTTGAATGAAATTACTGTCATGCTATTGTGTCTGCGATGATGTGTTTCGTTACCCAAAATTGATCTTTTGTCGTTAATTATTAGGTTATGGTGTTTTGTACACTTGTAAAACAGTTTTGCATTCCCTGGCTATAGATAGGGAAAAGGTGAGAGTCTGTTACACATGTATCTAAAGTTTTGTTTTTTAGAAAGAGAAAGCTGAGTTATGGCAAAGCAATAGATATAGAGAGATTCTCTACTCCCTCAATTTTAAACATCTTCACCAATTCCATTGAAAAAGTTGCATCATACGTTTGTTTTTTCACCTCCTGTGCTCGTGGTTTTACTCTATGTTTGTTGAAGTGGGCACGAACACCAGTCGCGAGTTGTTTCTTCTTACATTTACACTGCCTTAGTGCACTCACCCGTCACCGCACTCACCATCCACCTGACATTACATCGCTGTCATGCATGGGGAAATTTTGACTTGAAGACGACCGTGCATGCACGTTGACGAATTTCGTGTCTCTTAAGTTGGGCAATTCCTCGTATTTACTAAAGCATTTTTTTTATTTCAACTTTTTCCTTGCATTCTGCCACCAAGAATGCTCGCCTCTGTTTTTACCTTGTTCATGGCTTCTCCGCCCCGTTAGAGTCAGTGATGGGGAGAGAGATTTTAGATACATGACATGATATTATGAGTAATATAATGGTCTCACTCCTATGATTTATTGAGATTTTCATTGATGCAAGAGCCTATATATTAGTTATCAGTCGAGTAGCTTATCATTAAAATAAGGCATGTGGTTTTGAAAAGAAAAAAAAAATCAAATTAGGTTTTATCTAAGTTTAGATAGGAACATGAGGTCATGGGTTGATTGGCTTAGCTGGCCTAGTGATGTTAATTTCCACTTGTTTCAATTTAAAAAATCCAGCGTGGGTCAAGTATTGAGCTGGCCGGTGGATCTGCGGGACCGAGCCATTTTCGTAACTCTATGAGAATAGGCACTGTGATTAACAAGCCCCCAATCAAACAGTAGCTTGTCTAGATTTTTCAGGTGGGACAACAACTTGCAGGCTTTGGCCCTCTGGTTGATACGGACTGGTCCCAGCGCGTTTTCAGTCACCGTCCTATCCCTGACTTGTAAGAAGGCATCTCGTCCGTTTTCTTCCTCTCTTTGTTCTACGCGTGATTCTATTGGTTGTTTTTTTTCTTACTTGGTTCTCACAGCCCTCAAATTAGATTTCCAATAATGTAAGGATTTCGTTAGTAATCCTTTTTTTTTTTTTAATTACATCCCAGGATTTCAAAATCCGTGATTGTTGTTTGGTTTTCGAAACAACATTATGATGGTTGTTAGATTATTTAAAACATTTGGATGAAGTATTTTACTTAGTTGATAGTTTCTAATAAATTAGTGGCATCATTGAGATAGAATAAAATAAAAATCAAGATTTTCTTTTATTAATTTTAATTGATTCGGTTGAAAATGGGTGAAGAGGACAAGAAATTTGTACTCGATTTGTCCTTCATATTACAGGAGTAAGTCTTTCTGATTGTCCTGTTCCTTGTGCATAAATTTGCAGCCTCTTCTCTTGGGTTTTTATTTTCCTTTGATCTTGTCGCATTCTACACTCGAAACGTTCTCTTTGGCTTTTGCCCCTGTATTTCTCTCCTCCTCCACCGCGCACCAAAATGTTGACCATCGATGTCAGTGATTAGTTTTCCACGCGGCTTCGTTGGGGTTTATAGTTGTGAAACTTTTTTTTTTTTGTTTTTTAAAATATTTTTTTATTTAAAAATATATTAAAATAATATATTTTTTATTTTTAAATATCTAAAATCATAAAAAAAATTCTAAAATTCTAAAAAATGCTTTTTCAACACAAAAGTAA
>Ga0325411_1001461_pt1 | contig 26344 bp, 14 predicted proteins | sample PopdelMetagenome_13_FD_206181 | JGI IMG/M metagenome (GOLD analysis project Ga0325411, IMG submission 206181) | Populus deltoides microbial communities from Bellville, Georgia, United States - Xylem-PdIQD-R4 | ecosystem: Host-associated > Plants > Phyllosphere > Stem > Wood/Secondary xylem... | reverse complement strand
ACCCACCTTTCGCTTTGCAGCATGAAACCAAGCATCTGCACACAAGGCGTACATGTCTGCTCCAGTGAAGTTTGGGGGGCATTTCCTAGCTATCGAGTAAAGAGAGACATCTTGGTGCAATGTAAACTTACGGGTAAGTGCTTCAAGGACCCTGGAAAGAAAAGAAATCGGTAAAGCCCAAGAATGAGTGCATCACATCAATTGCAAATTCTCAAAATTGGAAGATCACTAACCGCTCCCTATAAGATGCATCAGAGTTAACTCCAACATATAGCAGCTTATCGAATCGACCAGGCCGAAGAAGTGCTGGGTCAATAAGATCTGGTCGGTTGCTTGCCCCTATGATAAATAGGTCCTTAAACAATCACAAAGAAACATGGAATTTTATCTTTTAAACTAAAGGAAACAAGCAAACAATAAATAAATAAAATCCTGATTAAGGTAAAGAGACCACAAGTTCAATACCTGTGTAGAATCATTTAGGCCATCAATCTCTGCAAGCATCTAAAGAGGATGAAATTTTACAACATTAAGTAGCCATAAAAAAATCATTGAAAACAATCTTCCTAAACCAGAAAAACATCTTCACCTGAGAAACCACTCTGTCCATAACACCCCCAGAATCTCCTGAGGCACCCCGAGCAGGAGCGAGAGAATCAAGTTCATCAAAGAATATAACACATGGGCGTGCTGATCTGGCCTGCAAAGATGAGCAAATTGCACATAGAAGCAAAATCACAACCAAATTGAAAGTCGTACAGAGAATAAATATAAAACTAATACTCTGATGGGGGTATTGGTTCAAAGAGGAAATATAGTCTTACCTTCTGGAAAATGTCTCGGACATTTTTCTCTGACTCACCTATGTACATGTTGATCAGTTCAGGCCCTTTCACGCTTAGAAAATTTAAGGAACACTCTGTTGCAACAGCTTTCGCCAATAAAGTCTGAACTTCAAAATAAAGATAACGGGAAAGAAATTATGAAGCAATCTCTTCTTTTCAGATAATAACAATATTGCAATTTATGATGTCAGAACTCACTTTCCCTGTTCCAGGAGGACCATATAGAAGAACTCCAGACCGCTTACGCAACCCAGATGAAAACAACTCTTTATGCAAGAGAGGTAACTGCATATACAGCATAGATAAACAATAAGATAAAGATACAAAAGAAAGCACACACTACTAGTTGGAGCTCCAGTTATAAAATTATTTAAGACAGTTAAGCAATTTACAACCATTGGCAGCTGAATAAAAAACCAAGTGGCGGACAATATAATTTGCAAACCATAATGCATTCCCCAAGTTTACAATTTGAAAGAAAGGCCTAAGACATCTTAATAGCTGACTTCCTTAATGTCATCAATATGTTTGTTCATTCTTCAAACTTCTTAACCCTTTCCCACTACATACTCAGTGAAGATATAGCTAACTTCCTTTCAAACCTATAAATTTAAGAAACATGACAGAACCTGGGGTAGAATCTCTAGTTCTCCGAGGATTAAAGGGTGATGGTGGTGACAAGGATGGGAGGACCATTTTTCAATGTGTATCTCAGCCATCGAGCTAAAGAAACGTAGATACATCCTAACCATTATCATCAATTTGCCAAATGTACTACTAAGCAAAATCATTCAGATCTTAAACCTGGTCTGACGAGATTGTTTATGTTGTAGATAAAGTGGCCTACTTCTAATATAAGGTTGAAATTGTAGACCATGCTAAATTGACATGGGTAGAAAATTGAACAATATAACAGTTAAACATGTTATAAAAAATATGCTTGAATCATCTGGTGCACGGCTTAAACTTTAGAAGAAAGATGGGAGGTTGAGTTAATAAAGGAATGTTTCAATCTATGTGCTTTTAGAAGCCAATAATTGAAAGAATCTTGAGCACAAAGCAATCGTGGAGGCCATCCAGATAAGTAAGAGGTTCACCTGCACAGTATCTAGAATTGATTTCTTCACATCTTCAAGCCCACCGACATCTTCCCATTTCACATTAGGAACCTGCGACAAATAATCAATAGTCAAACATCCTTCCCATATAAAACAAAATCACACTCAAAATTGAAAATATGACATTCATTCCAAAGTTTGAAACCTCTAACATTATGTTTGGGAACAAAATAAGCTAGAACTGGAAATAAGAGGAAAGAAAGTTAATGAGAACATGATTTTCTCCTTTGATATTTGGATGGAAGCGATTTGAAAGGAATGAAAATCAAGAGAAAGTTTACAAATCTACAATCTTATCTTTCAATTTTTTTGAAAAGAGAAGCTTAAGAGCAAATGGGTAATTTCACTCATTTTCCTCTCATTCTCTCCATTTGGTTTGGAGAGATGATTTTTAGTGGGCACAAGGGAAAATTTTCCCTCCAATTTCTTTCCTAAAATTTCTCTCCGTTTCCAAAACAAGGCAAAGTAACTTTCCATTCTTATTTTTCTATAACTCTCATCCCTCCCTCCTAAACACCATGTAAGAAAAACTATTTGTTTGATAAAATTGATGATGTAACATCAAGATTTCAGTCACAATTGTTGAGGTAATTTACCTTTGGAGTACCCAGTGCTGTGGCATTCCTCTTCTTAGACCGATCCAAAGCTTTAGCTAAATATTCTTTTTCCACAGCCTGAGTCATATAATTGGATGGTTCATTCTTCTGCAGTGATTGGCCTCCTAGAGAACTGTTCAAGTCTTTGGGCTCATCTTTGTCGACTTGAACATTTACCTTGGAGACTAAGCTTGCGCCAGCATCAGCAATGAGAGCATGCAAATCTCTAGGCATGAAGCCAGATGTCTGCCCAACCATGTCCTTTATTGCATCTTCTATCCCAGTCTGCAAGAAGCAACTATCTAAATCCATCAAAATCAACACACACAACAGAAAGAAGTATCAATATCAACACGTATTAATCCTTAATGGCCTTAACCAGTGAAAAACAAGTGAATACTTTAGCTCAGAGAAACTTAAATGGACAGTAAAACAGTCCATAATATTTTTTTATGACAAATACATAAATGTGTAATGAAAAGCATACTAGAAATGGAAGCTTTCAGGTAATCTCAAAATTTCCAGAAACACACCGTCAAGCCACAGTGTATTGGTGCCATGTACAGACAAGAGACTGACTTTGATGAGCATGCTTAGGATTAGTGAGGGGAACAATGGTTTCTATCATTTACTTGCAATAATTATCTACCAGAAAATATGGAGAAATCACAGAAAATTTATATTTTCCACATACATTAGAGAGGAGATTAGAACCACTTTGCAGTGACTGGGACAACATTTCAGCCCTATGTTCTTCTGTCAAGGGGCCCATACTTATCTCATGACTGAAGCAACGCCTAACAGTTGGTGGCAGACCCTCAGAACTTTCAGCAGCGGCAACTAACAGAACCTGATGCCTAATTTTTCCAGTATCCTTGACAAGCTGCATCAGAAAGGCACAAGAATAAACAACCTTGACAACCATAATGAAGTACAGGTTTTACTTTCTGACTTCAAATTACTTTAGAATCTTAAAATATGAAACTGATCATTCGAGTGGTCCATAGAGTACTTTAGTCACATACAGACACTTTGCGTGTCCCAATTATTGTTCTATTAAACTGGCTGGGTCACCATAGATGATTTGTTTATAGCCAGTCAAATCAAACAACAAGAACAAAGCTACACCAAAAAGTTGCAACTTACAAAATAATCATTTGATTTTTCTCCAGAGTAATTGTCTTCATCTTCAGAGACTGGTTCAGTAAACTCCCTAATAACTGATGCAACTTCAGAAGAGAGGCCAACTTGATCATTTGGTGAACCCTCATGCGACATCAAATTTCGAAAGAAATCAAAATGGCGGAGAAGAAGAATTGTAGGTGAGTATCTGTCACAGGCAGAACAATGTTGAAGAGCATGCTAGATAAAGAGATGTCACCACTGAACTTAGATAAGTAAAAAATGACAACAAAACTGTTGATGCAATCTCATAGATTCTGGTGAAAAGCCTCCAGTTTAATGGCTCAGTAACACTTCAGTTAAATGGGTGATTAGGATGTCTGATATTGGAAAATGTGGAATTTGGAACTACAATGGAGTAAATCCAAAACATCACCTATTCAGAATTATTTTAATGAGGGATACCAGGTAAAGGACAGAAAAATGGAGTTTAAAATCTATCACTAAAAGGTACCACAACAATGAAGCAAGACTAAGTATGTCATTGTTCATTAGTTGCAGGACAAGACACATTAACCCAACAGAGAATTGCTTCACCTTTGAGCTGTGTGGAAAGCTTGAGCTAGTGCAACTGATGTCTTTCTATCAGAAGATGCTGTAAGATTATGACAGCTGAATTCCACAACATGGATGCCCAAGCGACGAGCAACATGTCTAACAACAATCCTCTTCCCACACCCTGCAAAAGTAGCACCGTAAAATCATAACCAAATAGCATGTCTTGGCAATTACTGCATGGCAATAAAAGATCTAATCAAGAGGATATAGTTTGATAAAATAGTGAGCAGACTTTGTAATGCAAACAAAGAATGATGAAGCATGAAACAAACCTGCCAGGCCATATAATAGGACAGCAACTCTGAATTTGGAAGAAAGTGCCGAAGGACACAATGGTGGTGTGAGTATGGAGGCCAAAGTCTTCACTGTGTCCCCTTGCAGAGGTGCAAAACCTTTAGGTCCATCAATCAGAAGATCCGGAGGAACAGAAGAAGGAACAGTCCCTCCAAGCACAAGGGCTGTTTGAGTATGGTTGACTTTAAGAACAGCTTCATCTGATGGCTCCATGGCTACAACCTGAGGATATTATTCACCTTCAATTACACCCTTGACTCGTTCTCCCACTACCAGGCATTCACTGCCACCAATCAATAGATTTATATATAAAAAAATAATTACCTTGAAGTAGATGATGTTATCGCTTCTATCTTGTGACCTCTGGCCACAAGGAATACAAACAGTAGAATTGCAATTCCAATCTATACGAACACTAAATATATCACCTCTGGCAAGACATCTGTCAACTTCAAAGTATTTCTGCAATGCCAAATCAATCATCTCCTGACGTTCTTCAGCTTCAATCGATGAAAATCCCTTCAGAGATTCAAGAGTACCACATTCTGGTATCTTAACAAAAGAAACCCTCAAGTGTGATGCATATCTCGGTAATCGAGCCAACGGTTCCAATCCCACACTGATAGCAGAATCCTCACAATTAGCACTAACATCCTCATCACAACATGTTTCACCATCCACTTCAAAAAGCGAAGCCAAACTCTCATCTCCTCGGCGTACAAGTGATTTAAGACACGATACATGCAACCCAAGATTAAAAGCCAAGAGAGGAGAAAGGTAGGCAATTTCGTGGTCTAATAGTAAAGAGGGGTCATCGGGAGGAAAAATACAAGTAGGAAATAAACGCATTGTAGTACAAGAAATTCGTAAATTGGCATTGGATTTCAGCTCATTCACATTATTTCTGGGAGGATCAAGAGCAACAACCTGAGCAATTCTCTCTATGTTTGCCTCAACATTCTTGATAAGCACCTATTATCATTATCATCATCATATTTTTTGAAAAAAAGAAAAAAAATTCAATTAATCAGAGCCAATTCTTCTTCTTGTTATTATTATTGTTATCAACATCATCACCAAAGAAAGTTGTGTATAGTAATTACCAGTGAAGAAGAAGTAACTGAGAGTCTCTTGAGAATGGAAGTGGAAATGGCGAGGAGAGCAGAATCATCGAAAGAAGAAGAAGCTAGTTTGTCCTCGGATAATCGGAGAATTCCTGCCAATAGCTGTAAGCTGGGAGACGGGGAAATGTTGTCTGTTGCGAGTGGGAGTTGGCTTTGTTCACTGCTAGTGCTACTGAGTGGAGAGGAACGCAGGACGGAACCGATGAGGATTTTTGTGGAGGAGAGGATTAGAGGCTTCCTCCTCTCCACCATTTCTAATTAGATAGTAAGACCCTAACAATTTACCAAATTATGATTTTTAGAGAAGAGCTCGAAAGATTGGATTGGATGAGCCTGCAAAGAGAGCAAATCGAAGAGTTTGGAATTTCCAGCAGCTGGTCTAGCATCGTTGACGTCATAATCTAACCGTTTCAACGTTAGCAAACTTCTTGGGCCGGGCCGGCCGGAGTTAACTTGGAAATATCTATACGAAGCCAGACAAGTAATAGCCGGGCTCAGTCATGCGGGCCTATGACCTAATATGGAGACATTGAAGATGCCTCGAAAGGTTTTTTCGTATGAGGTTGCCATCAGTGAGGCTAGTCGGCCATTGCTGGCTTTTGCTCGATGCGCGGGATAAAGCGAGGCGTTCGTGCGGGTGTCCCCCGAACATTGCTGATTGCCAAGCTCAAAGCGGCGTGAGACATTTAAGATGCTTAGGAAGGGTTTTTTTTCGTACGAGGCTGCCATTAGAAAGGCTAGTCGGCCATTGCTGGCTTTTGCTTAATGCGCGGGGCAAAGGGAGGTGTTCGTTTGGGTGTCCCATCAAAACTTGAATTTGATTCACTGTTATGTTAAAGTTTTTTGAGTTTGTAGTGTTGTCATATTCATGCTATCTTGGATTTAATTAATTATAAAATTTAAGTTTTTTAAATTTATTGTGTTTGTCAGGCTCATTTTATTTTTACAATTATTTTTATTTAAAAAATCTATAACAAAAAAAATATTGATTCATTAGTTGTCTGCCAAGCTTTTAATGTATAATCTTGCATTAGGGGCTTAAGAGATTTTTACAGAGACAATTAACCTGACGACACATAGTAAATATTGTTATCTTTTAGCCCCCCTAGAGTTATAATAAGGTGCCATGTCTTTTATTCTTTTCTTACCCCTTTCTTTTACTTTTGCTAAACTTTTTTTCTTTTCGGTATTCCATGATTTAAGAATTTTTAATTTTTCACAAGAAAAGAGCAAATTCACAATATAGAGGATTTTTTTGGTTAGGTAAACCAAATTTTCTTTCTTTATGTTTACATAAAACCTCTTTCAATCTTTTCTTCCCTATACCATTATGATTTCTAGAAAAGGAAAGAGAAATGTATCTCTTGAAGGTGATTTCAATTTCATATTCGAAAATGAAATCACTCGTCGAAGATCTCCAACTATAAGGATTGACCCTAGATTTAAAAACGATGATTTTCAAACTTCTTTTGCTGGAAGAAGAGATGAGGACATTTCCTAGGAGGTTTCAAACCTGAGGGGACAATTGAGGTTGCCCAGAACTTATATAGATGACACACGGAGTTCAGTGACTTGAGACCAACACTGGCCAATACTAGTTAGCTAGGAGATTATACAGTGGTTGTCCCTGAAGCTAGCGACCGTATTTCTCAGGTCATCAAAAATATGGTGGAGGTAATATTATCATTACTATCCCTATATGTTTATATGATTTTGAATACTTGTTTCCTTTATAGGGATTTGTAAAGGATGTTCTGAGGTACTACAACTTCAATCCTGCTTAGATTCATCTTAATGGGCGGACCATTCTATCCTCGTTTAATAAGTTATTGAGGATTATGAATAAGGAGCAATGTTATGCCTTGATCAATAGGTACAACTCCATATTGGACTATACCCATCCTAAGGTCTTGTAGTGCCATCGAACATCACTATCACCCATTACTCCCTCTATTTTTTTTTTAAGTGAGAGGACTTTCCTCTCAAGGTGTTCTTTATATGCCCATTTCGCCTATTGACGAAGGCCAAAACCTAAGGGATTGAAAGTTCCCCTTTCAGTGCTACTAATCAAAGTATAACATTGCGTAAATACCATGACCGCAGGCTCCTCATTCATAATCCTTAATGACTTATCAAACAATGGTCCCACTAATTGGGATGGATCTGAGTATGACTAAGGTTGTAGTACCTCAGAACATCCTTTACAAATCCTTATACGGGAAACTAGTATCCAAACTTGTATAGACATATGAGGGCAGCGATGATAATATTACCCCCACCATATTTGCTAATAACCTGAGAAATACGATCACTAACTTCAAGGATGACCACTGTATAATCTTTTGGCTTATTAGCATTGGCCAGGGTTACTAGGTCCCAAGTCACTAAACTTCATGTGTCATCTATAGGAGTCTTAGGAAACCTCAGTTGTCCTTTCAGGTTTAAAACCTCCCAGGAAACGTCCCCATATTTTCTTTCAGCAAAAGAAGGTTAAACACCATCCTTCTCAGATTTAAGGCCAATCCTTATGGCCGAAGATAAGGGTGTACACGGTTCAGTTTGGTTTAGACTTAAAAAACCAACCGAACCAAGTTATATTGGTTTTGTAAAATATTAACCGGATCGGATCGAAATCAAGTTCAAACCAAATTGGTTCAGTTCGGTTAAATTCAGTTTTTTTGTCATAAAACTGGGAAACCTAATCCCATCATAGATCAAACACTAAGTTTTCCTTATTTGAAATTTTATATTTCCTGCTATTACAAACTTGAGCCGATAAGCGAGAAACAATACAGTTTAGCTAACCATTCAGAGGATTTTGAAATAGATCCATCTTTGTTACAGTAAAAACCAAAAGCTATAAATTCATCTTCGATCATTAATCATTGTTTCATGTTGATATGTTTTGGATCCCTGGTCAAACCCAAGTACTGGGCCAAAATTTACCTTGATATCTTTTCTCTAATGAATGAGTCATCTTCTTTTGCTGCAATTTGCAAGAATAAAGGAGGACCGCGACGACTTGCGTATAAGTAAAGAGAGAAGAGAAGTCAGGAAGATGGAGAGGTGGGTTTGTGTTTGGCTATAATCTAGATAATGTGGGACTTTTAAGATGGAGACAAACGCAGAGCAATTAAAACTTGAAAGGGAAAGGAAAATTGAGATAAATATTCTCAAGGGTTAAGGCGGCGACTTTTTGTGAGGGCAAGGGAGGTTATGTTAGGGTTAGGTTAACTTCAGTATTTAACTATTTATACCCCTTTTAATTTGTATAGCTTTTAGGTTTTTTGGTTGATCCGGTTTAGTTTGTTGGTTTTAGTTTTAAAACCGAAACCGAATCGGACCTGTTAGAATTTATGGTTTTGAAAAAATCAGTTTAATCCGTTTTTCATCTTAGTTTGGTTTTTTTGGTTAATTTTTCATTGGTTTTTTCAGTTTTCTCGGTTGACCGGTTTTTTTGAACACCCCTAACCAGAGATCTTCGACAAGTGATTTCAGTTTCAGTTTTAAACCTGAAACCACCTTGAGGAAATACATTTCTCTTCCCTTTTCTAGAAGTTATAATGGTAGAGGAAAGAAAAGATTGAAAGAGGTTTTACATAAGCACAAAGAAAGAAGATCTGGTTTACCTAGTCAAAGAAATCCTCTCTGCTGTTAAATCGCTCTCATCTTGTGAAAAATTGAAAATTCCTAAATCAGGGAATACTAGAAAAAAAGGTTTAGCAAAATTAAAAGAAAAGGGGAAGATAAGAATGAAAGACATATGACACCTCATTATAACCATAGGAGGTCTAAAAGCCAATAATATTTATTGCGCGCTGTCGGATGGTCTTTCCAAAAAACTTTTTGCTTCCTTTTCCTTATAAAATCCTTTAGATTAACAACGCCTAAACGCCTCTTTTCAAAGGAAGATAAGATGTGTATTGACCCATTGTCTCCCTAAAAATCTCTTAAGCCTCTAATGCAATATTACACATTAAAGGCTTGGGGCAACTGATAAGTCAATATTTTTTTTTGTTATATATTTGTATTAATAAAAACAATCTTAAAAACAAAATGGGTATGACAAACATGCCAGACCTAAAGAACTTAAGCTTGGTAGTCAGTCAAATTCAAGGTAGCGTGAGTCTGGCAAACACGCCATATCCAAAGAACTTGAACTTGGCAGTCAACCAAGCTCACGTAGGTCTTTCAAACATATCAAACCCAAAGAACTCGGGCTTGGAAGTCAGCTAAGGCTAAGGTGGCATGAGTCTGGCAAACATGTCAGAGCCAAAACACTTGGGCTTGGAAGTCAGCCAAGCCTAGGCAGCGTAGGTATAACAAACATGTTAGACCCAAATCATTTGGATTCAGAAGTTCTAAAACTATATATTTGATTCTAGATGATCCCTAAAATAAAAGTATTGAAGACATGATAAACCGTTATAGTTATGTCTCTTCATTTAGAATAATTATATGAATTATTCAAATTGATTAAATGTTTTCCCTATATTTATAAGTGTAGACAAGGTCTCTTAAGAGATCTACCATACTTACTATCTCATTAATGATATGTAAGAAATAATTGTCTCTCATTAATGTCGTCGAAAACAAAGAACTTTCTAGTCCTTTTTTCTCTAAAAACAACAAGATTTATGAGGTATAAATACCCTCCGAACCATCCAGGTAAGAGTTCAGAACTTTTTAACTCTTAAAATAAACTCATATAAATTTCAAAGCATTAACCAACTTAAAACTCAAGAACAAACATCTTTATTTCCTGAATTTAAATTTATTTTAAGTCATTTATTTCCTTTCTCATAAATATATTGACTTTATCATCAAAGGGTCTTTAAGTCGCCCCCCTGATTGAAACTATTTTTTTGCAAATACTCAAGCTTTTCCTTAAGCCTGGAATTTCTTAGTCTAAAGAGAAAAAATCCAAGTATCTGAACATAATGATTAACTACTATTACAAATACTAAATAACCTATTATTTGAATATTTTGGATATTAAGACATCATCATTGGCATGTTCTGTGGGAAATGAGCAAAAAATCAGTTCATTCATGTTTTTCAAAAGCTCTTTCCATGGCTGAACAACCCTGATACAACAGTTGCTATGCCAACGACATGTCGGTAGGCTCCACGTGGCTATGCCAGTGGTTATACAAAGCTACCACCACAGTTATGCTCCAAGATTACGCCCACAAACTACTTTTACAAAGGATTGTACACATAAAAGGTGTCACTAAGACTTGAGGGCTCTGATGATACATAAAAGGTAGTACTATCCACTATAAGTATTTTCTCTCTTATTCTTGCTAGGCCAAGTCTCCCAAACATATCTGTTTGCAAGACTTGGGGAGCTCTGATGATACTTGAAAAAACCACACAAATGTTTTATACAATGTACACACCTCCATAAATAACCTAGATTTTTATAAGATATTTATATTAAATATTTTATAACTTAGATATTTATGAGATATTTATATAATAACATATGTGTATGTTTGGTGATTTTTATGTTCATCTTATCAATTGAATTGCTTTGCATTTTGAATGTTTTTTTGGTTCAGGGAGGAGCTATTCCCTGAGAACTTTACTACCTTCTAAAAGATGAGAAAGATGTACACTTTACATTTGGAAACTATCGAGGGGATGGGATCGATAAAGCAGGCCAAGGGATGGCTTCTTCCAAATTCTGTCTAAATATTGCGGGGGATACCCCTTCCTCCAATCGCCTGTTTGATGCCATTGCGAGTCAATGTGTTCCTGTGATAATAAGTGATGGCATTGAGCTGCCATTTGAAGATGTCCTAGACCACTCAGAATTCGTTGTATTTGTTCGAGCATCCGATGCTGTTAAAAAGGGGTACCTACTGTATCTTCTTCGTGGAATTAAGAAAGACCAGTGGACCGTATTGTGGGAACGATTAAAGGAAATTGCTCCACACTTTGAATATCGGTATCCATCCCAGCCTGGTGATGCTGTGGATATGGTTTGGGAGGCTGTGTTACGCAAAAAATCTTCAGTACAATTTAGACATCACAGGACCAACAGATATACGAGATCAGAGGCTTTGCTGAAGAGAATTTGACATTAGAAAATGCTCTACTTCAAAGCTAAAGAAATTTCTTGGCCTTGCATCATAGTAGATACATATGGTGCTCAGCTGATTGCCAATTTTGGGATCAGATTTCAAGCTTGTTTTTTTTCTGAATATCTGTAGGGGCGGTTGTTTTCCTGTCCACAATTCCATGTAGGGATCTGTTTAGAGTGCTCAGGTAAGATGGCCTTTGAGCCGAACCACGGTTCCTTCTTCCCTTCGCTTGTGTTGACTAAACAAAAGTATAAAACATCTAAAAAAGACTTCGTTTCCAGTTATAAATTGAGTTTTCAAATTGCATCATATATTACTAAACTGAATACCGAAGAGATGGAACAGCACAAATCAAGAGAAGAATTCATTATGAAACCACCTTCGAGCCAACTACCTGAGCTGTATGGTATTTATAAGAGGAAGAGGAAGAAGAAGAAGAAGGCACTCAGCAACAGTGTTAAATCTCAGATTGAATGGTATTTATAAGAAGCAATCATAAATTAGGAATTTCTGAGGTCCTGACACCAGAAACCTCATAAATTAGGAAACCGCAAGTTTAGAGAATATTAAGTTTCAACGTGTAAAACCTTTCTAGGAAGGCCAAGCTGATGGTAATAAAGTAGTAAATTTTAAGGTTTAAGCAACTTCATTTGCAAATATAGAGTGCAAAGGACAAATAGATTTTTAGTAGCTAAAAACATTCTATTTCTCAAAGAACAAGACTGGACTATTAGTGCTCTTGCAAACATAAATAATGTCAGAAACCAAGCAAAGTGAACAGTTAAGTATAGTGAACAACTGCTCTGATTTAAGACTAAAAACTGTTGGATCTCAGCAATTTCTTCATGTCCAAATCATTCTCCTTCAGGATCCACCTTCCCTTCATAGACACTCAATAATTGAGGTACTTCCTCTTCAAATTTGGTCACAAACCTCTCCAGAAAGCGCTTCTCCACAGGAAGCAACACGGTATTCAAGCTGATATCTTTCTTTATCAAACCCTTTGACCACAAAACCTGAATAACCTTACACCTGGGGATAATTCTCTTCTCTAAGCTTAAAAACAAGATAACAGGGCAATGCACAATCTCCTTTGAAGGCCACCCCATCTTGTTCACAAAAAAATCCATTCCTTTCATGATTTTCTTCTCCGATAGCATCATACAATGGGGATGCTTTCTAAATGCTGAAAGAATGTCATCTTTAGTCCAACCCCACCTCTTATAAACCTCAAAACAGCGTTCCCAAATTGACTTATTGCACTTTCCACAAAGGGCATGCACAGCCAGCACAAAAGTTGATTTATTTGGATCAAATCCCATTTTTCTCACTTCCTCTACATTTTCACTAAACTCTTCCTGATTTTCCATCATAGCTTCAGGGAAATGTGTAAGCAATAACGAAATGCAAGAATGTGGCACGCCTACTTTTCTCAAAAGCTCAAGATTTGGTATAAGATTCTTTGAATGATCCTCTAGAAATATCCAAGTGGTACGCTTAAAAGCAGAAACAATCTTTTCATCAGAACGCAAGATGGTTTTGAGAAAGTTATAAGAGGGTACAATTTGGTTTTCCAAGCTTCTAGTCAATAGGGTTGGGTCAGAAGAAAGAGTTCTGGCAAGGTGAGGCCTTGACATACCTAAAGAGAGAAAGAAGTCAAGTTTAGGCAAAAGTGTATTCGTAGGATTGGATAAAAGAAGAAATGGGCGCTTTTTAACAAGACTTGAGATCTGGGTTCTGGAGAATCCATGGTTTCTTAAAAGGGCCACAACGGAGTCTGGTCTTTCAGGGGATTGAAACTGTACCTTTTGGGATGTTAAGATTGCAGATTCCAAGGGCAACCCACATGAATGTACGAGGTAGTTGATTGTGAAAGAGTCTTGTTCTGTTGAAATTTTGCAGCTGATTGGTTTTGGAAGCGGTTGATTTGGAAAAGAGACATGTGGGTTTTTGTTGAATTCTCGTGAGAAGGAGAAGTGTCTTTTGGAAGGGGAAAAGGAGAAGATTGATGATGGATTGTCCAATCTTACACAACGGATATTTTGGATGAGCTCCATGTTAGAACTTTTTGGAGGCTAAAGAATGCTTGCGACGCGCTGCTTGTAGTGAATGAGCTTACCGTCGGTTTAAACCCCCGCCACTCGCCAGGGTTTATTCGCCCTTATCGGTATTGGCTTGGCTCTCCACTTTTTGGAGGCTAAAGAATACTTCTGGTGAATGAGCGTAGCGACTACTAGCCACAGTTTGATATTGCGGTAAAAATAGAGGTGGGTTAATTTTATTAAAAAAACTTTATATATTTTTATTGTTTTGATATTAAAAATAAAATTTTAAAAATAAAATTTTTTTTTAAAAAAATATTATTTTAATCTATTTTTAACAAAAAAACATTTTAAAAAACAACTGTTATTATACATTCAACCCTCTCCGCTCATGATTTTTTCTGGGAATGGTAATAGATATCTACTAGCTCATTGTCCCGCACTAAATTGTGGGTTGTAATAAAATTTCTTTTGAGAGAAAAAGTGATTTAGGTATTGGTAATGTGTTTACTGAAAAAAATAATTATAAATTAAATGATATTTCGATGTGATTTTAAGATAGAAAAACATTTAATTCACTTTGGTTAACCTGATTTAAACTGCGAAACTTAAAGGAATAATCTTGAAAAAAATAATTGGAAAGCTTAATCCCGAATTAACTCAATTTTAAAAGATAAAATCGATGAAAAACAAAATTTGATTAAAAATCAAAATAAACTTAATCAACCAAGCAAACCCGCGATGAAAATTATGCATGTAACTGGATTCAATAAATTTTTTATCCCAAAAATTATTTTTCATTTAATTACATGAGAATAAAGCACATGATTTTTTTTATGTATAACAATATTTTAAAAAAAAAAACCATGACAGACACATGGAGGCAAGATAACAGAGGTAGATCATTGACAATAAAAAGTGAAATTGCATTATTATAAATTTAGAGTTAAATAAAAAAATAAATGATTGATAATAAATGATGAAATTATATTTTTTTAATTGAGGGACACAAAAAAACATTAAACAAAAACAAAAGAACAAAATAATATCTTAGATGTCGCGAATCAACCCATCAAATTGCTCTAGATAATAGACTCAATTGAGTTAAATGATTTGTTTTATAATTTTCTTAAGCCAAATATAAAATAGAAAAAAAAAATAAAGCCTAGCTGTGTAGGCCTGGGCATTAAAAGATAGCTTAGGTGCGTGGGCTTTTCAACTCAACTAGTGCACCCGGACCTATCTTATTTTTTTTTCTAATTTCTTAAAGGGGTGGATCATTTTTTTTAATATAAAAAACAATAATCAATATATCATCTACTTTTTATAATTTTCTAGAAAATTAGGGGTTTAAATTTTTTCAATTTTAAAAATATTTTTTATCCAAAACTTTTAAAAAAATATTATAAACACCTTAATAAATGTATTTATAGCCATCAAAACCCAAAAAAAAAAAAACCTTAAAAAATCAAAATTAATTCGAAACCAAAATAATTCTCGTGGATTGATCTCCTTCCTTGGGCAATTAGAAGGGAAAAAAACCTATTACCTTTACGAAACAATAGAGTATAGACTGAGCAAAAGCAATTAATCTTGGGTGCCATTTGAATCATAAGTCAATGCAAGAATTAATTTTTGAAAGAAACAAATTAATATTTGGTACTGATTTGAATCATAATTCAATGCAATAATCAATTTGTGAAAAATCTAATGTGTTCATAACTGGTGCAGGGCCAGCCATACAGCAGACAAGGGCAGAGGGAAAAAAAGAGTAAAATTAAACAAGCTCAGGAACCAAAAGTCCCATTTACATATCAATTAGCCCTCATAATAATAACACCAAGAGACCATCAAAGGTAGCTGACAATTCCAGGAGAAAATGAATCAGTCAACAATTTAGCAACCTCTTCGTCCTCAAAAGACTTCACCTCCATAACATGACACCTTACATAAACCAATGGACGTGGATGGAAGCAAAAGGTAAATACATGACAAGAAAATGGGGACGTCTCTTCTACGTGCTTCCTCGCCCCATGGGTACCATTTGACCTTCAATTCATTATATATATATCAATGAATGAGCGAAGAGAAATCAACAGATATTTTCTTTTATATAATTGGAGGGGTTACGGGCGTGTTGAAGGAGATATGGACAGTGCTCAGCTGCGAGACGATTAGAATGCTTGTGAGTAGACGAAGATGAAGATGTAGTTTCATCCATGGTCAACACCTTGTGCATGTGAAAACGACCACCAAATACAGAGGAACTACGACAGGAGTTCAGGTAATTTGTTGCTCTTCTTAGTGATGATGATAATTTACAAGTTGTAATAAAAGAGTGATGGATTAGAAGAGAACAAGAGTCCAAACAGTTCAAGCATAGGAGGAGGGAGAGGATGGATATGGAGAAAATTTCTTGTTATTAATAAAGATGTGCAGAGAAGGGGTTTTTTTTTATATAAGAAAATTTATTGTTATTAATAAACACTCCCCATAGCTTCTGCTTTTTAAATTTGAATTTTCTTTATCTGAAAAAAAAATCAAATTAATATTTATGGCGTTAATGTGCTGATATAAAAGGAACTGAAAAAAAATTATTGTACTATATATTTAATTGAAAAACATTTTTTTAAAAAAAAAAAACATGCAACACACACTTCAACAAGCATGGCATTGACGGACAACGTAATTTCCTACAATCACCTTGAGCTAAATGGAAAAAACAGGAGGAATACATTTTTTACAAATCAAATAATGGTCTACGTAACCTGTAAACTAGGCCGAAGTTCATATCCTGGATACAAATAAATTTGCTCCGTACGTAAATAAAAACAACCATGTTTAGAATGTTGATCCTCCACATGCTCAACAGTATTTCTTTTCAAGGGTTTCAACTACTTAACAAATCAAGTTTCACAATCATATCCTGGCAAAAAGCTGCAAATCAGCCAGCTGGTGCACTCACAGACTCTGCAAGTTCTTCCAGGAGCTCCTTCTGCTCCAGAGCAGAACAAGCCTGCAAGAAACAAACATTTCCGAGGCCGTGGATTTAATGTTATATTCTTCTTGCATTTGAAAACATAAACTATTTAATTATTAAACCATATTAAAAAGGGAACAAAAAAAAAAAACAAGAAGAACACTGCAAGTTTAAATACCTGAACTGCATTCTCTATATCGCCAGCAAGAAAAGATGTAAGCTCAAAGTTCACCTTCAACCGGTGGTCAGTGACCCTATTATCCTGATGAAATAACAAATAGAGGGGTTATAACCTTCCACAGTTCCACTATTTTTTTGGTTTGAAGACTCAAACTCGTCTCAATACCAAACAACATCAATGAAGCCAACTAAGACATTGGCAGCTTTCAATTAATCAATCAGGTTCTAGTTAACAGCACCAAGTGACTCTTAAACCTGCAATTCCCACCTCTTTATTTTACATTACCAATCAATTACAAAGTCTTCTCAATTTTCTTCTCAAAAAGCTTTGAAGCATTTATCACATCTTGGCCATTTAGAATCCATCATTGATACAATTTTACTTGGCTCTTAATAATCATGAAGAAATCTCGTCTTTCTGAAAAGCACGATTGGTACCACATTAAGATCAAAGTAGAAAAGCAAAAGCAATAAGCATACCTTGTAGTTGTATGTTCGAATCTTTTCTGCACGCGCACCTGTACCAACCTGCATTTTGGAAAATATAACTGAGGACACTTGCTTTAATGACCTTCAAGCATAGATGATTTCATTATGAATAACTAAAAGCTCAGTCATCAGTAGTGTTCTTTCTTCCCATAATAGATACTTTTGCGAGCATATTAAATGAATTGGAAGCAAGATATACCTGCATTTTTCGCTGATTTCTTATTGATTCTTGCTGTTCCCTGACCTTTATCTCATACCTGTCACAAGGTTGATGGATTATTATAAATTTACCAGAAAAGAAGCAACAAATGCAGTTCAGGTGTTAAGTCCATCTCTCAGTCTACCAATAAATAACTGTAAGTATAAGATGTGTACAAGAAAAGTATGAGCATAAATCAAAATGATAGAATCATTCATTTAATGCAGCTATGCTCATAAGTGTAAATCCCTCATGGAAGTTTAATCATTTACCTCCTCCAGGGAAAGGGTTGAAGAAATGAAGCACAGATGAAAATTATACCAAGAAAGTTTAAAGTGTGAAACAAAAACAACTTGAACTTGCAGAATAAAGTCATGTTTTGGGTACTTGTTACTCACAGTTTTGCTCGCAGAAGTTGGAGAGCGCGATTCCTATTCTGAAGTTGTGTCCTTTCTTCAGTACAAAAGATGCGGATTCCCGTTGGTTTGTGAATAAGATCAACAGCTGTCTCCACCTTGTTGACATTTTGCCCTGTGGGACAATCATGAAAAGGAAGATGTTTACAGAGATATCTCTTTCCTTTTTCTTTCTGGAGAGTGAACGAAAGTCATGGAGAACTAATAGTCTGATGGTGAAATGTTAGCCCAAGCTTTTCTGTTGCGTACCTCCAGCACCTCCAGATCTTGCTGTTGTGAGTTCATATTCTTTTGGATCAATCACCACCTCAACTTCATCAACCTAGTTTACATGAAGCATAAGCACAAAGAATAAGACATGCTGATTATGAAGAGGACATAAATGCTAACATGAAGTTTACAAACACAGTGACATATTGAACACATAATTAAGCGAAAAATAAACCATGTTCAGAAATTATGGAACCACTTTGATATTTCCCTTACACATGAAAACTTTGTTAAAACAAATTCAGGATTTAAGTGAGCAATTTGCAATTCCTCCAAGCTTTGCCACTGTCACACGTAAAGAAAAAAAATTGCTCAGGCATGATGTAATGTACCTCAGGCATGATGGCTACAGTTGCAGTAGAAGTGTGCACACGCCCCTGTGCTTCTGTTTGAGGAACACGTTGAACTCGATGGACACCAGACTCGTATTTCAATTTACTGTAGACACTTTTTCCTTTGACCTCCATCACATAGGTTTTGTATCCCCCTTTCTCAGCCTTAAAAAGGATTATGGCCAGTCAAAATGATAAAAAAAAAAAAAAAAGGTTTGCATGTTTTTAGCTGAGACAGCAGCAACACTATTACCTACCTCAGAACTTGAAATGACAGAGACCTTCCAAGAGTTCTGCTCACTGTATTTCTGATACATACGGACCTTAGCATTGAAAAAGATGTGTAGTATAAGGGTGTGCTCGAATGTTTTAGTGAAACTAAGGGGAAAGATGATAACAGAGTGCAAGTATATAGATAGAACAGCAATCCCTTAATAATAAAATTGATTCTACAGCAACAACCACATCCACATTATTAGCAGGGGAACCCAAAAATTTTGTTCAGCTATTTTTAGAAAGAAAAGAACACCTAAATACTCAATAAACAATATTGTTACTCCATCTAGAAAGACAACAGGCATAATCATTTTATTTCTTCGTACTTTTCCAGAAAGTCCTCGCAATCTTTGTCCCATTTTTACACCCAAAATTTTTATTCTAGTCTACTTTCCACTAGTTTCTGGTTTAGAAACTTTTACATAACAAATTTGGAAGGTTGAGAGAAGCATGTACCTACAAGATCACCAGCCCATAGTCCAGCCTCGTCACCACCAGTACCTGCCCTAACTGCAAATGAAGAAAACAAGTAGATCTATAAAGTGAGTGAAACGAAGATAATTCAGAGGATACACACCAGAAATTGAGCACGGGGAACTGCATCAACTCTTTCTATATCAAGTACACAATAAGCAAAGCATGTAAGCTGTAGCATAACCAGAATAACTCCAGGATATTAAATAAAATAAAAGATGATCATACAAAGGACACAATTTTAATCAGCATCCACAAATACATTCCAGAAGAAAAATAATCATCCAAGATTACGGTAATCATAAATTAAAGACAAGCACTTCCCGCCTCTTGTTTTGTCCATAATTTCAAAAAATTTAGGTAGTCAACAATTTCCATGTAAATGAACTAAAATAGCTTTATGACATACACATACATCATCACCTACATTCATGATTCACAAACAATTAGATAGTGCATTGTATTTGACTGAAAAAGATAATATGCATATATACCTTCAAGTAATATATTCCTTGCATCAAGAGGATCGCTGGGAAGCAGCAATACCTATCAACACGAGATGCGAAAATAAGACCCTAAACTCCAAAGTAAAATAAAAGCAAGTTAAAATAACTGAAAACAACAACAGGAATGTGATGGCAAGAATGAGATGAGCACGGCATCTCCCTTGAAACTGCAAGACTCAACATCAATGATGAAACTAAAAGGACACTTCTACAAAAGGTCTCAAATTGAAACGACAGTGGTAATTTTTGTCCAAGCTAGCAAGATTGAAATAAGATAAGCAGAACATTTCATCAAAATAATTGGACAAGCAAACTATTAAAAGAACTTATCCAAGAGACTAGAAACTGAACATGATAACGAGAACATAGAAAGGAAAAAACCGTAAGTTTCTCTTCAAGCTGTTTGAGTTCACTGGATAATGACTCAATTTCATATGCTATCATCTCTGCCATGTCTTCATCATTTCCATCCTCTTTCGCTAAAGCTGTCATGGATTATTAGTCCAAACCTCCTTCAATCTTATATTCCTTCTTTTTTTCACAAAAAAAATAAAAATAAAAATAAATTAAGAGAAAAGAAGACGAAACCTTTAGTATCTTCTAGCATCTTTTCACAATCCTTGAATCTCTTAAAAATTGAAACCACCTAATTATCCAAACAAAATACAAGCGTATCATAATTGAGTAAAAAATATGGAGTAATAATTTTTTTTTAAAAAAAAAAAGAGAAGAGAAATGGGATATACCTCGTCAAGCTCAGACACAGACTGAGCCAGCTTTTGATATTCACTGGGATTTGAAACAACATCTGGGTCGCCCAGCTTCACCTGCACAATCAGAAAAAAAAAACTAAAAACAAAAACCTCCCTCCTGTTAAAAATCAAATTATTATTTTTTTAAGGCAAATTTACTTACGGACAATTCTTTCCAAGTCTTCTCAGCAGATTCCAGCTTGGTTATCAAATATGGCTCCTGTTTCATAACCAAACAGAAATAAGTATATCTACTTTTAATTACAGAGCCTTAATCAATTGCTCATTCATTTTTAACGCACCGCCATGCAAACGATTCTTGGAGTAGTGCTGCGAGAAAGAGAGGGTCGGAGGAAGAAGATACGACTTGGGGTTTGGCGAAAATGGTGGGGGTGTGGTATTGTTGGGGACATTCGAGCTGTTAAGCTCGTCGTTGCTAAGCTATTATTCATGCTTCTTCTTCTTCTTCTCGCCTGCTGTTTGCTAAGTTTCTGATAAATAAAGAAGCCACGAAAAATTAAGAGGTTTATTTTGTTTTTACCTTTTTCTTATCTTTTTAAGACCTGAACTTGACAGGAAGAAAGAGCAATGGAGGAACTGATAAGGGCGGGTCTCTGTCCGAGTGATGTGGGTTAGGTCATCACCACAGATCTTCCTGCGTTTTCCCACGGCCTGGTTAGTTTATCCTCTCTCTTTTTTAATGGATATTTAACATTTGAGTTAATGCTTACTCTTTGATTTTTGTATTTAAAAAGTAATTTAACTGTTTTTTTTTTCTCGAAATTAACTAAGAGAAAACCTAAAACATGTTGAAAAAGTACCATGGAATGATGGAAATACCTTGATTTATCGTGGATTCAAACAACAAGATTACTATTTTATCTTTTTTTTAATAGTTTATTATGGATAATTGAATGTTTTTATATGGTCCATTAATTATTTTATATTTTATTAGAAACATCTAGGCTCTATAATTAATTATCATTAAACTCAAAAAATTAATGATCTTAACCCATCACTTTTTGTATTTTTATTTTTTAAAATCGAATATCTTTAAAAAATTAATTTTCTTTGTCTTATTTTTAGGAGTATTTTCGTATCTCTACATGTATATATATTTTTTTGTTATGATAAGTTTGGTTTATGAGCAATTTTATAATTTAAGAAGTATGTATATATTATTTATAAAAATAAAAATTTGACGCTTACATGCACAACCTTGTGCAGCAGTCTTTAAATCGTCTCCATATCCTCCCATGATGAGGTGAGGTGGTCTGATTTGGCGTGCACAACTTTTTTTTTTTTTTTTATCTTCAATTTTCATACATATTTCTTCAAAATTCCAAAGTAATTATTTAATTTATTATTTATTGATTTATGTATTTTTAATTACTATTTGTTTTATTTGAAATAATATTTTAAATTAATTATTTTTACAATTTCATAATTCTTTAAATTTTTTTCATATCAAATTTGATCTTTATTCTTTTGATTGATATTTTTTTACTTTGATAATTTTTTAAATTTATTTTTTTATTTCATAATTCAACATTAAATTTGTTAAAAATTTAGCTTTTTTATTAAGCCCGAGTATAGGATTTCACAGGATGCAAAATTTAGAGATTAACACAGGTTTACAATGTTTTTTTAGATTTGCTTTTTTTCTTCTTATATTTTTTTTTTAAGCTTGTGTCTTTTCAATTTCAGACTGTATCATTTAATCAATTAGAAGTTAGGTTTTGTTATTTTTATTTTTTTTATATAATTTTTTTACTAATTTAAAAAATATTCTAGGTTATCTCGATTATTTTTAGTTGTTATTTTTTTTGTTGAATTTACTTTGACAAATCTTTTGAATTGATATTTTTTTTATTCGATGTTATTTTTTAACATTTAATTAGTTAAGAAAGTTTTTTTCTCGATTCAATCATTTAAAGTTGAAGTTTTTTTATATTAAGTTTTATAATTTTTTTAAATTTTTTAATATTTTTTTTATTTCAGTTTATGAAAGTTAATTTTGATTCGAGGTTTTTTATTTTTCTAGGATTTTTTTTTTAGGACTTCCTCTCTGTCTCCATTGATCTTTCATTTCAATCAATCCGAGATAAGCTAGAGAGCTACTTCTTGTAAAAGAATTGAAGAATGATAGAGACTGAGAAAAAAAACTGAAAAATCAAGAAAATTAAAATAATAATAATAATAATGATAATAATTGAATAGTAAAAAAAATTGATTAAATTAATTAGAATATTTAACAAAAGAACCGGTTTGGTTTGGTTTTATAAACTTAAAATTTAAAAAACCAAACCAAACCAAAATTAATAACCGAGTGAAATAAAAAAAAAACAAGCAAAATTGAAAAACCCGAGCCAAGTTAAACCGAAAAAAATTGAGCTAGTCAGTTGGGTTTTGGTTTTTACTTTAAAATAACTGAATTGAACCAAAACCAGTCAATTTAGATCAGTTTCAATTTTTTTAAAATTAATTTAATTATTTTTTTATATAAAAACTGAATAAAAAATAATCACCACAATTAAAAAAAAAAAAACAGAGAAAGCGAACAACTTTGTATTGTTTGTGTGTGCAAGACAAAGGTGAGATCTGGGGCTGGAAGCTTTTTAAAGGTTCTTCTTACGAACTTTGACTTTCTTGCTCGGTATGTTTTCCTTCCTCTTGTTGTATCCATTTGTTTCACGAATTGTTGAAACTAAAAACCTCAAGATGTGTAAATTAGGGATTTTAGGCTTAATAAGTCAGGAAAGCATTGGATAGGCATGCATGATAATTGGAGAAATTGGATGCATTCTACTGCATAATTTTGGGTTCTAGTTTTCTTCAGAAATCTTGGCAGCTCATCTAGGGTATGAATTCTAATCTCTAAGTCCTCATTGAAGTGTTCTTGCTGTAAAGTTTGTTTCTTTGATAAAAAATTCAAAACTTTATTATCGATGATAATTGGGGTTTTAGGACATGGTACAGTCTTTCAGGCCACCTCAACAATGGCTTTTTTGTTTTTGGAGTCTTTTTCTTGTTAAGTTTTCATGGACTGTTCAGTTGGATGAACAGGCTATGCCGTTAGCTTTTGAGCAAGTATGGTGAAAGACTGAAAGTGGCTTGTAATGATGTCTAGGTCTGTGTTACGTGTCTTCAGTGTTTGTGTTCTTAAATCGCCCCTGGTTTAAGTGGATCAACCAAAAAGCATGTCCTCAAGTCAAGGATACATTGCAGGCCCAACTAAATCTAAAAACAATACGTACCAGTATGTGTTGTGGTTGCATCTCTGTGATCTCTATTTTTGTTGTACTTTGTAAAAAAATTGCTTTATGTTATGAGCTTCAAAATTATATGGTGGTTTTTCTGTTTTCACGAAAAATAAAAAGAATACTAGTATATTGGTTATTTTTTTAAAATGTAAAAAAATAATATAAAAAATATAGAGAATATATTAATGTACCGTTTGGGAACGCGGTTGCGGCTGCGTTCCCAAAAAATTTGAAATTTTTTTTTTACTAAAATTTAATATGGTTTGTACGTTTTGGATCGTTTTGATGTGCTAATATCAAAAATGCTTTTTAAAAAAATGAAAAAACATCATTGGCATGCATTTTGGCACGAAAAGTTATTTGAAAAGCACCCGCAACCACACTGCCAAACACGCTCTAAGTGTTTTGGGTCAAACGATCAAAAAGCTTAAAAGCTGGTGAGTTTGAATGAGCAATAAGACCTAATACTAGTGAGTCCTGCTGGGCAGCAGGACCCAACACTATTAGGTCAAACTGGCAGCAGGACTCAACGCTAAGAGAAAAGAAATTCAACTCTGTAAATCCCGAGAAAAACCAAGGCTGGATTAAATTAAAAAAATAAACTAAACTAAAAAGAAGTGGGGGTAAGAACCAATACACTTAAAGAAAATGGGGCCTAAATGCAAATAAGAATAATTATACAGCATAAATACTCTTATTCTCACCAAAAACAGATCTGCAGCTACGTAAAGAAAGAAAAGATGGAGTTTTTATATCTATTTTTAGAAATTAAGAGAGAAACACCAAAATTTTAAGAACCCATCCCAGATTGAGGGTTATAGGTAAAATAAACCCTGGTAGAAAAGGGATTAACAAGAAAAAATTGAATAAGAAGAGAAGAGGGGAGGGTCGGCTGTCATTAGAAAGAAAAGGAGGATTCGAAACCTTGATTCACATCAGGTAAGATATTCTAAACCTGGTCTTATGAGTCATTTCAAGTCGATTATGAATTGATGTCTGGATGTTAATTTATATATTGAGTTCTTAGACTTGAATTGAGGAAAAAGTAAGAGTTGTTAAAGTAAAGAACTTCATGTGTTGTGTGTAAATGGAAAGGTTGATGAATCTGGACAGTTTCGTCTCTTGACCTTCAAAGAGATTTTGGGGAGGAGAATGAAGGTATTAGGATCAAGTTCCTTCATAGAAATTGTAGTTTTGGATGTTTATTAATGAGTGATTTTGACTACCTTAAGGGAAGAACTCAGTTCTTCCCAAAACATAGAACTTGTAGCCTCATATCTTACCTTTCCAACGCCATAAATTTCACTTGAATCGGAGTTCTATAACTTCAGATATAGTTAAAAGTCTGAGGAGAGGTCAGACAATAACAGTTCAAAAATGGACAGTAAAAGTTGGACGGTAACAGTTCAAGCGTTTGTTAATGAGCGATTTTGACTATCTTAGAGGCAGAACTGGGTTCTTCCCAAAACATAAAACTTATAGCCTCATGTCTTACCTTTCCAACGCCATAAATTTCACTTGAATCGAAGTTCTATAACTCCAGATATAGTTAAAAATCTGAGGAGAGGTCAGACAGTAACAGTTCAAAAATGGACAGTAACAGTTGGACAGTAACAGTCCAAGCGTTTGTTAATGAGCGATTTTGACTATCTTAGAGGCAGAACTGGGTTCTTCCCAAAACATAGAACTTGTAGCCTCATGTCTTACCTTTCCAACGCCATAAATTTCACTTGAATTGAAGTTCTATAACTCTAGATATAGTTAAAAATCTGAGGAGAGGTCAGACAGTAATAGTTCAAAAACGAGGCAGTAACAGTTGGACAGTGAAAGTCCAAATATAAAGAAAGGAATGATAACTAGGATTGGACAAAGAACGACAGTAATCATGAGTGAGATGAGAAAAACATAAAGTACTAAGAAATGACTGAAAGAAAGACTTATTGGTTGTTGATATGGTTATTATAAAACATATCCTTGAGTAAGAAAATTTATGAGATAAACCTGTGATTTGCAGGAGGGACCACAGACGTGGTACAACAGCAGCAGCAGGGGAGCACGAGTAGAGCTTCTATTGCAGGTAGGTGTTTCACACCTATGCTTCCTAGCTAAATTCCATGATTTAATATATTTTGATGTGAAATGTGAAATTACTGAATGTATGTGTATTCAAGGTGAAAAGTTATTATGTGAATTGCCAAGTGATGAAATTATCACTGAAAAAGGAAAATATTAGAAGTGTGATTTGAGGCATAAACTAGCATACATTGAGTGTATGTTAGGATCCCGGGTAAGGGGATCACCATGTATTGTCTAGCATACATTTAGTGTATGTTAGGATCCCGGGTAATGGGATCGTCAC
>Ga0325411_1001460_pt1 | contig 26349 bp, 7 predicted proteins | sample PopdelMetagenome_13_FD_206181 | JGI IMG/M metagenome (GOLD analysis project Ga0325411, IMG submission 206181) | Populus deltoides microbial communities from Bellville, Georgia, United States - Xylem-PdIQD-R4 | ecosystem: Host-associated > Plants > Phyllosphere > Stem > Wood/Secondary xylem... | reverse complement strand
TAGAAGATGATCATATTTAGAGTTTTATCTTAATTAATATAGATTTCAATATTGCTTCATAATATTAACAAAAGAAATACAAGGTAATGATATTCATACTACTATAAACATGATTATAAGTCCAAAATACAATACCAAATTTATGATCCATATAAATTTAACATCTATAAATTATAATTTATATATATAAAAAAAGCTAGCACTACAAAAATCTACTGATCGGGCCTCGTGTAAGTAGATCCTGACAATTAAATCATTTCACCAGCTTTCCACCAAAAGAAGAATGAGCTCATTTGAACTTTTAGAATTCGAGATATGGACTGCACATCGAATAATGTTTGGGCTGCAGGACAAATTCAGACTTCTCTCTTGTTGTTAAGATTTAAACTTCAAAAAACGGCAAAATTGAGTCTTGGACTCTTCATGAATATTTTAGGCCTATGTCTTAGCTGTTTAGCCATATAAACCAGACTGAAATCTAAGATCTACAGCTCCAAATATGACCCAATGACTAAATGGTATTCTAGTTTGAATTGAACCAGCATATATTTTCTAAGCTTAACCCTTTCTTTGTCTTTTCACTTTCAATAGTTAATCACATCAATTAATCATTTGAATTGTGAGATATGTCTGCATTTAAAATGAGCATTCACTATAAATTAAAGCTATTTTATATTATCAGACTTGTTATTATAAAACATGCTTAAGTTAGAGAATTTAATGATACTTTAAATGCAATATGATGATATAAAGCTTTAATGACAATGCACTTTTAAGTACTAATCAACTGTCAAGACCCAAACATGTTGGGCTCGAGCGTGACAGCTCGAGCCTATGATGGCGTTAGGGTGCATGTCCAGCACCATTGGTGCTGAGCAGCACTCTCAACATAGGCAGACACCCACTAGGGTGCACCAGGTGGATGCTTAATGCACTACATACTGCCTATACATTGGGCATCCATATACCCTGCAAGGAGCATGGGCTCGGGCTACTTGCTCAAACCTATGTTCCTTATGCGTGGGCTCGGGGTCCGTACACGAACCCATACTTCTTGGGAGCCAGGTTCGGGTACCATGCCCAAGCCCATGTTTCATAGTTGTTGTTTTTTTTCATATTTTTCATCTTTTAAAGGATTTTTTTGGGGCTATTTTGAGGGATTGTTTTGGTCTATTTTTATTTGGATCCATCAGTAGCCCTCTAAGTCTTTGTGGTATTAATTCATAAAGATTTGTAAAAATACATGGCTACCATGACGAGTCCATCAAATTTACTTTATATGAGAAGAGGGGTTGCAACCCTGGGTAATAAACTGGAGAGCCCATATGGAAACGTGTGCATAATATTTGAAAAAATCTCTAAGTAAGCAAAAGGGAACCATAGAGGAAATCATACTTAGAAAAAAATGTTAAGTGGTTGGTGGAAACCATGGAGGGTGGCCCTTAGTGATACCCATACTTAGAAAAAAAAATTTAAAGGGAGGAGGGGACAAATCCATAGAGGGTGGTTTTATTCCACCAGGAAAACCAAGTTCATCCCTTAAAAAGTGGTTGTACTGGAGTGTAAGAGGTATGTGACCTCCCTGAATGGCATAAGGCATGAAAGCCCTTAATTAAAGAAAGATCTTACCAAATAGTGGGAAGTCTGTAGCCTCTCTAATGATGGTGTGAAGGCTTGGGAGCCCCTCACTGAAGAATGGTCAATGGTGTGTGAAAGATACATGACCTCTCTAGGATGGCATGAGACATGTGAGCCCCCATCAAAGAGTGGTTCTAGTTTGAGACTGTATTGGAAAGATGGGAGATCCAAGATCAACCCCTAACAAATTGATGAGAGACCCCTAAGCATCACCTAGGGAATATGGATCCCATATCAACGTCTGACAAATTGGTGAGAGGCCCCTAGGCATTAACTGGAGAATGAGGGATTTCGGATTAACCCCTAACAAATTGGTGAGAGGCCCATAAGCATCACATAGAGAATAAGGGATTATGAATCAACCCTTGGTGAATTGGTGAGAGGCCCTTAAGCATCACCTAGAGAATAGGAATTCCAGATCTACCCCTAGCGAATTGGTGAGAGGCCTCTAAGGAGATCAAGTTAATCCCTTCCTCAAAAAGTATCCAAAAGCCCCCACTAGAGATCTGTAGATAGGGAATGTATGTTAGATATATATTATTTTTATTTAAAAAATAAACTTACATTTATATTGAGAATTATTTATCCTCAGGTGATCTAAGTGATAGGTATAAGGGAGGTTCTTAAGAGCAACACGTTTTGGAGGTGGCGCCAAGGTGTTTTATTTGATTTCCCTTATAACTTCAAATGAGTGATCCTTAAGATACACCAATTGACCATGGGTTGATCCCTTATGATTCTTCCTCGAGTTTTCATTTCTACTAGGAGAATGATTTCACTTGGAAGGTTTTTGCTTATCCAAATAATAAAGAGGGGAGTCATGTTGTAGAAAACCAGCCTTTTCACCCCGTATGTGATTTTTCATGACTTGTGTTGTTACCTATTTTTGGGTCCCCTTACAAAAAAAAAAGAATATATATTCGGAAGAAAACAAAAAATAATATCAGTAAAAAGAGGATACTAAAGTTTAGAGCAATTGAGGACTGAATTAATTAGCTTAGAAAGAACAAGGATTGTGTTGTTAATGGTGCTAAAATCCAGGGGTCCAATTATAATTTATCCAGTGGCTTGATTATAAAATTGCGAAACCATAAGGACCAAATCAAAATAGCCATTTGAATTGGAAAATAGAGTCGTTTCATGGACTACTGTTCATTGCCTTCTTCCTCAGCAACTGTTTCAGCAATAAAAATGTTGGAGATGTTTCATCATTAAAGGCATTGAAATCGTCTTAATTACAGGGCATGTCTCACGGCTATTATCAAGTCGGCCATTACTAGCATGGGGCTTTCTCTGGCCTTATAAAAGCAGAAGGAAAAAAAAACAAAGGGGAGGAACACAGAGAGAGAAAAAGAGAAAGAAAAGGGGAACAGAGGAGAAAAACATAGGGAGGTAGAGGGAGTGAGCAAGACAGGAGAGAAAACAAAGAGAACGCGAAACCAACAGGGAAGGTAAGTCACCATCGGCTCCCTCTTTTCTAGAACGAAGAAAACAGCAGAGGAAGTCAGCACAACCATCGGCTTCACCTTCTCCAGAAGCAGGAAACCAGTAGAGGAGGCCTGTATCACCATCGACTTTTCCTTCTCCAGAATCACGAAACTAGCAAAGTAGGTCAGCACAACCATCAGCCTCCTTTCTATAGAACTAGGAAACCAGCAGAGGAGGCAAGCGTCACAATCAACTTTTTCTTCTCTAGAATTATGAAACCAGCAGAGTAGGTCAGCACAACCATCAACCTTCTTTCTCCAGAACCAGGTATGTTCTCTTCCATTCTCAGCCTCTGCAAAATGATGCATGTTACTGTGGGAAGGTAATTTAATTACCTTCGCACTGTTCATGCACGCGTGAAGAAATTCACGTGTGTTTTAGGTTGCTTAGCCGGGTCCATCCCAGCCACATGGGCCGAGCTGGGCCCAACCTGAAAACAAAAGGAGGAAATTTTCTTCAAAAAATATTTTTAAAAAAATCAGTGATTTTCCCGCGTATTTTTCTACTGAACTTTGTTTAGTATTGATTTTATTTTTATATTGTAAAGATACAAATTTAGTATTAAAATACCCAGTGTTTGTCAAAAAATTGAAAAATTAAAAAAAATGTATTTGTTTTCAAGCATACAGCCAAAGATCTCAAAAAAAAAATCATATCATATTTTCATACAACAAAAATTAAAAAATATGTATTAGCATGTATTTTGGCTTTAATAACCAGTTTATTAAAGTCACGAGAAGTAGGCCAATATTTCAAAAAATTTTAAAAATTTATTTTGTTTTCTTTTAGTATCTAGGGTTACGACCTTATATGTAAGAAGTATTCTGGATATTAAATTCTTTTGTTGACATTAGAACGGTTAGGTTTTACCCAATAAGATAAAGAGCTTTTTACCGAGAAAGACTTTTCTTAAACCATAGACAAACCAACATCTAGAAAACACGACAAGCCCATAGATTTTATCAGACAATAAAACAATGCAGCATACCTTAGGTAGGGCGTATTTGGGGTGCTAATACCTTCCCTTTACGCAACCAATCCCCGTACCCAATCTCTAAGACCAGTTATGGTTTCTAGTGATCAAAATACTAGGTGGCAACTTCCATTCCTGCTTTCCACGAATAAAACACAAGAATTCCTTGTCTCCCTATTTTTCCTGATTTTTTCTCGGATACCAACATCTAGGATTTGAGAGTGGATTTTTTCGCCGCGACGCCTCACACGTGCGACAACTTGTTTCACCTTGAGCAAACTTTTGTTTGGTAAAGCATAATTTTTTCTCCAGAGGGCATGTTCCCTTACCCCTCTAATCAAGACCTCTAAAACTATTAGCTTAAGCAATTCTTTTACCTTGAACATCTCCTTATAGACTTGCCTTTTTGCGAGGAGGATTTTGCACATTGAGTCATTGTCCTGGATGACCAACTCTAAGCTACCGTGTATATTTTATACATGCTCTCTTGGGTCGGCTAGGTCATCATAATTGTCCAAACTCATTTTTATGCAAATATAGTCCTTAAGAAGTCGATTGTTCAATACTCGTTTGAACAAGGGAGCACCCCTCCATTAATGGAGGTTATAGTTCTCTTGGGTATGCTCGTATATAGATCTTCTCGTAGTCCTTTCTATTAGGCTCTTAGAAACGAAAGGAGTTTGACATGGAATAATGGTTACGATAACTAATGTCTATCCCAGGTAGCTAAGGGGAGGACGTTTAAAGTACTAGTTTTATACATAAGTATTGCAATGGCACGGGCGACCTCTTAAAAAACTTTTAGTATTGTCATTATGCTTAGTCTTCCTTGAGTAGTGTACTCATCTACGGACGTCTAGTCCAACTGGTGATCATGGCACTGAGGTGTTGTATGTGGTCGAGGTCGCAAGGTTTGATTTAACCTTAAGTTGCCAATATAGTCTGAGTGAGGAGTTGCATTTGACTAGTGAGTTGTTGAAGGTCTGGTTAGGTAGAAGTGTTCATTGTAACGGGTAGATTTATCTCAGGTCCTAACCCAAGTGTGTCTTGGTTATGTGCCATGAAATGATCTGGAAATGTCAAAGGCAAGCTTTAGGAAGAAATTGATGTTATTTTTTTATCATTTCCCACAGATGATGCCAATTGATGAGTTATAAATCCAAAATGTTTAGGAATAAGGCTGATATATTGGATAATTAGTTGATCTCTTAGTTCAAGCAATCTAATTCATTCTCCATAGTCAAGATATTTGGTGACTTAATATGAAAAAACCAGAGGGTTGGTAACTAGTAGTAGGTGATGTCTAGTAAGCCAGGTGACCGGTAGCTGGTATTTGCAAAAGATCTCATTTGATAGACGTAGGGACTCTCCGATGGTAAAGTCAATAACTTTATAGAAAGAGAAAATACAATAATATTCTAGAAAGAGATGCTTTATATATATATAAAGTAGATAATAAAATGACTGTGAAACTTTGATTTAAAGGATTCACAGTGTATTTATAGCTCAAGAATCTTATCCTTTTGTGGAAAGTAGAGGTTGAGGTGTAATTTCACCCTTATGATATTTTGAGTTGTATTTTACTCACATAATACATATTGGATTAGTATAGAAATAATGAGGGATCCATGCGGGGTCCAAAAAAAATTATTTAGCGAGTGGTATGCTTGGTCAAGGTGCATGAGCCCATTGGAGGTGAAAGTGGGTTCAGACGTGCTTCTTGGACCCAAACACGCTGGGTTAAGGCATGACAACCTGAGCTCACGATGGTGCTAGGGTGCACGCTAAACACCCTTGGTGCTAGACAACATGCCCATCACCAGCTAGGCGTTCGCCCTGCATGGGTATACACCCATTAGGTGTATTGGGTGGATGCTTAGTGCTTTGCATAATGCCCATGAAGGAAACATATGTGATTAGTACTTAAAAGTATATTTTTATCAAGGTTTTATATCATCATTTTGCTTTTGAAGTATCAACAACTCTTTAACTAGAGTATGTTTTATAATAACATATCTAATAATATAAGATACCTCTAATTTATGGTAAATGTTCATCTTAAATGCAGGCCTATCATATAAATCAAAGGATTGATTGATGAGTTTAACTACTGAAATTGAGAAGACAAAGAGAGGGCTAAACTTAGAAAAGAGATACTGGTTGAGTCCAAACTGGAACACCATTCAATTATTGGATCATAACTGGAGTTGTAGAATTTGGATTTAGGTCTGGTTTATATGTATGTAAAGCTAAGTCATAAACCTAAAACTTTCATGAGGAGTCTAAGATTTAAAAGTGTCATTTTCGAGTTCAAATGATAGCAACAACAGAGAAGTTAGAATCTGTCCTGTAGCCCAGACATTGTTCAGTGTTCAACCCATATCTTGAGTTTTAAAAGTCCAAATAAGTCGATTCTTATTTTATTGGTAAGCTGAAACAATTTCCCAGAACTTTCATGAAGACTATCTATTCAAATTCGGATGTTAGCAATGGCGTTTTCTTCAGACAAGAAGATAAGGATTGTCACCAAGTCAAGATGTGGCCACCCACTCAATAATTAATCATCAAATCAATAGTTCTGAATTTTGGCCTATAAAAAGAGGCATTTGCCATGCATTTAGGCATCTTGGTTTTCAGATCAAGATCATGTTCTTGCTTTCTTTCTTTATATTTTTGTAATGCTTAAGTTTTGCTTTCATTATTCTCTTGTTTATTCCTTTCATTTCCTTTACTATACTTATATAATCATGTTCTCTTGTTTATTTATATTTCTCTTCTTCATTATGTTTAACTAAGTTTATTATTTTCAACGTGAAAAGGTTTCACTAATGGTGTTAGGATTAGTATAATATAAACTCAATATGGACTTCAATTATATCCTAAACAACTTGCTATCAACATGTCTTATCATTTTTATCTTATTAATTCTTAATACCTTGCTTATTAAATGGTTAATCTAAATTTGTGTTGTATAACACTTGGTACAACAAATGCTTGGTACTTTCATATCCAATCGTATGGTATAACTTACATCTGTGCTATGAAAGGATTTGATTTGTTGTTAACATAAGTTAGCATCATGAATTCCTGACAATATTAAAAGTTTGGTGTTACTTAAATAAGATAATTAATATAATCATGTTAATAATTTATAATGAGCTATTAATGGCAAATCATCTGATTGGAACCTTCTTTGTGTGTGGTTTCCAGTTGAGTAATAAAAAAAGTTTATATTATACTTATTTAAAATATCATTAGTGGATCCTCTAGCCTTGATAACTGTTTTTATCATTGTTTAATCTTTACATTTATCTTACATCTCAAAGTCCTCTTTAACTCATCATCATCATCATCATCATCATCATCATTATTATTTATAATTTATATAATTAACCTCCCTGTGGTTCGATCCTAGTCTTGCCGGGTTATTTATTACTTCGACACTCCTACACTTGGGAGAAGATATCAATCTTTTGGTCGTGTCAATATGCTCAGGCTACTTGCCTGAGCCTATGTTCCTAGTTTGTGGGCTCGGGCTACCACGCTCGAGCCCATATTCCTTGGGTATATATCCGTGTGAGAAACACCCATTTCTAAAACTTTTCGAGTAAAATTCTATCTTGCACCATTTACTTGATTTAAAGCTTTTAAATCAAGTAAGTAGGGGTCATGATAGAATTTTACTAACAAATATTTATTGTTATTTTTAATTAATTATAAAGATAAGTTTCAAACTATTGATATATGAAGAAAAAATGAAAATCGAGTAACAACTCATTGTTTTAGCTTAGTTCATTTGTTTTGTATGAAATTTAAGTAACCTATTCCAAAGCGAAGAAGAAGACTAGAAATCAAATTCAAACAGCAAAATACGTATTGCTCCTTCATTCTCACCTTATTCTTCAAAGTCATGTATGTGAAAAAACACAATTTTTGAACCTTCCACTCCCTTCACCCCACCCTAATGAATAGGTTTTTTTAAAAAACAAAATCTTATTTATATTTTTTTCCTTGTTTAATTTAAGAAATTAAATGTTATATTCAAGTAAGGGTTTGGTGATTTATTGAATTTTAAAGCTTAAAATGAAAGAGTTGGAGAACTAGATAGAGAAGAAAGAAAGTGAAGGCACCAAGTGTTTTCTTGTATCATCCTTCTTAAATTCTTTTTAATAAGAGGTAAGAAGCTATACTTTAAGTTTGAATTGAGTTTTTATTGAAGTTAGAATTATGGTATGGTGAATTTTGATTAGATTAAATGGATTGAATTGTTTAGCTTGATCAAGTATTATGAGAAACATGTTCTTTATCATGAAAAAGTCAAGTTGAATTAAAGGAAAATTTAAAAGAAAATTTGATAAGTACTTAAAAGTGAATTTTTATTAAGGTTTTATATCATTATATTACACTTAAAGTATCAATAAATTTCCTAACTTAAACATGTTTTATAATAACAAGTCTGATAATATAAGATATCTTTAATTTATAATAAATGCTTGTTTTTAAATGCAGATTTACAAAATAGACATATCTCATGATTCATATGATTGATTGATGTGTTTAACTATTAAAATTGAGGAAATAAAGAGAGGGCTAAGCTTAGAATTGTGGTTGTACTGGTTCGATTCAAACTGGAACACCATTTAGTTTTTAGGTCATAATTGGAGTTTTGGACCTTGGATTTAGATGTGGTTTAGCTTGATGTAAAGCTAAGACATAGGTCTAAAACATTTGTGAAGAGTCTAAGATACAACACTGTCATTTTAAAGTTCAAATCCTAGCAATTAAAAAGAAGTCTTAATTTGTCCCGCAACCTAAATACTATTTGGTGTTTAGCCCATATCTCGAGTTCTAAAAGTCCATATGAGCCTATTTTTTTTTTTTGAAAAACAAAAGCTAAGCCAAATACTCACAACTTGATAAAGATCATCTCTTCAAATTCTGATGTTATCAATGATGTTTTGTTCAGCTATCAAATCAATAGTTAACCACCAAATCAATAGTTCTAAATTTTAGCTTATGAAAGGAGGCATTTGTCATACATTTAAACATCTTGTTTTTAGATCAAGACCACACTTTTGCTTTCTTTATATTTTTGTAATTTTCAAGTTTTATTTTATGTTATATTCTCATTAATCTCTTGTTTATGCTTATCATTCCCTTTACTATACTTAGTTAATTTATATCATAGTTTATGAAAAACCTTATTACTTGCTTGTGTAACTTTAATATAAAGTTTATTGGGCTATTAAAGCTTTTAATTAAAACCTTGATAATACAAGCCATTTGCGTAAGTTACAAATACATGAGCTTAGGGAAATAACAAATGATGCATATGAGAATTCATAAAGCAAGAATCAAAGTGTTTCATGACAAGAAAATATTAAGAAAAACATTTAATTGTTGGTAAAAAAGTTTTGCTTTATAATTCTCGACTCCTATTTTCTAGAAAGCTAAGATCAAGATGGAGCAGTCCATTTATTGTGAAACATATGTATCCTTATGGGGCCTTTGATATCGAGAATCCAAAGAATGACAATGTTTTTAAGGTAAATGAACATCATTTGAAAGCTTATTTTAATAATTTTTATAGTGAAAATGAATCCATTGGTTTGAATTCTTTTTTGTGTGACTTTTGTTTTGCTAGTCTTTTTCCAATCGCAGTCAAATGGTGGATAATGATACTCGTGACTCTCAAGTCAATTCTTTTAGTTTTCCATGATAACTAATATATATTTATATAATTTTTCAATTATTTTTTCCTTATCTTTTCTTTGCATCTCTTCTCCACCTCTCATCTAAAAAAATAGACATTGCTCTCGAGAAATTAAAAAAGTATTTTCTCGTTTTGCCTCAAAATGCGATAACAAAAATTTACCGTGATAAGTGTGAAAGATGAAGGTTGTTAATGCACCATGAAATTTCTGAAGATATTCACTGGATAATTGAAGCAAAGGTTCGTTTTTCATGTGAGTCTTCCAAATCTTTTATTTCACACATACCTAGGATAGGTAAAAACACATTTATGAAGAAACGTCATGCAAAATGATTGAAAATCTATCATAAATGTGCTAGATGGACTTGTAATGCACAATGTTGTTTTTTAGGAATGAGATCTATAAATCGTGAAGATAAAATACAATTCATTAAGAATGATCTAAGTAAAGAGTCTTTAGATAATCTTTTACTAACTCTTGAGATGTATCCTAGTGGAGATGTGCATCATGTGCATCGTGTAATTCATGGTTTATAGCCTTATTTTCATAAAGAATGTGCTAGACATAGTCTTGAAAATCTAACTAAAACAGACCTTGTTTGTCTGTTTTTAAGAAAACTAGATGGAAAGCCTATCCCTGACCTATAAAAGGCGTTTAAGCTATTCTTGGATGAAAAACCAAGGAAAGATATGAGCTACAATCACAACTACTTGTACATATACATGTTCTAACACAAACAAACAAAAAATAACAAAGAGAGAGGCTTCAGTTGACCTACATATAACTGATATGATTACATTTTCTTTTTTTTATCTATAAAATCTTCTTATCCTTCCCTTCATTTTTATTCAACCCATACATTCAAAGAGTATAGGAGAGTGTAAAGGTTCCTTAACTCATAAAATAAAAAATATTTATGTTTTTGGTGGATCCAGTCTTGGGAAAGAAAATGAGTTTTTAAAATCTTCTAATCATCTTGGTCGGGTACTAGCTGAGAGAAAGATTCATTTAATATATAGGGGAGACAGCCTTGGGTTAATGTAAAGTGTGTCAACAACTGCATTCTTAGAAGATGGTCAAGTTTTGGGTATCATCTCAAACGCTTTAGCCAAAGAGAATATCACTGGAAAAATAGTTGGAGAGGAACTAAACGTCTTAACAATGTTTGAATGAATAGTTGCAATGCTTGAACATTCTAACACCTTTATTGCCTTACCAAGTGGTTTGAGCACATTAGAAGAGATATTTCATAGTTTCTCTTAGGCCCAACTAAATAATCATCGAAAACCTTTAATAATTTGTTATCTTTTTTTGATCATATTAATGATTTTTATAATAATTTGTTATCTTTTCTTGGTCATGTTGTGGAATGGAAGTTTATAACATCTCTGGCATAATGAATCATAATCTTTGTTGCAACTGCTAAACAATTGATTGATCAATTACAATCTTTCATCCCTGAAATTGATTCCTCAATGAAATAGACGGGTCAACCATAGAAAGCCGTAAAAAATTTAGATTTAATTTGAGCCTTAATGTGTAAATATTTATGTCTTTTGGTTTCACTCATAACATAGTATTTTCTGTTTTGTTATGTCTTATATTTTTTTAAGTGTGTTACGGGTTTTTCAATAGCAGTTATTTCAGGTGATGTCTTATATACTTTATCTTTTTTTCTTTCAAAATTGAGGACAATATCTCATTTTGGTTGGGGGGAGGCTATATAAACCTTTCTTTTTGTTGTTATTAAAACCATTTGATAGAATTGTTATTATTAGAATGGCAGAGTAAGAAGGAATTTTATTGACTTTTGAGAGACATCCTAGTAAATATTTTCCTATGGATATTTGTAAAATTCATAACAAGGTTTATCATACGCTTCTTTTTTAATTATTCAAGTTAACAAACTCTCATATTGTTATCACTTAATTCTACTTATATACTTATTTAGCAAGTATTCGTAAACCATCATTTTCACACACACACTTTAACATATGATTGTGGGTTACATATTGAATTATTATATTATTTATGTTCTTTTGTGAAAGGTAGCAACTAAAGAAAAGGGAAATTATATAAATTTAAAGAAAAAAACAATGATAATAAATATAATATCAATGATAATAAAATAAATAAATAAAAACATAAATAAGCTTGGTTTCGTAGCCTCACTAACCTAAGCAATTAAGCCTGAAAAGGTGTCTTAACACCTGATACCATAAAGTCAAATGACTTGGGAGCTATTGGCTCAATTCTTGTTACATGGGTTTAGGTGAAGGAAATCAAACATTGCACTATTTACATTTAAGTATCTACAACCCGAGTTACTAAGCTCATAGGGAGTGTTTCAACACCTAATTCCCTACCAACTGGTCTCAGAGTCAATAGCCTAAAGATCACTACATGGGTTATAGACACATTGTGTTTTAAGTTATTTTTATTAAAAAAAGGAAAAAAAATAATATATATTCCAACCCAAGGAAGTTAACCTTAGAAAAACATTAGAACAAATTTTGTTTTCTTCCGAACAAAGTCCTTTAACTATGTGTTGATATATTGAGCATAAGAAAAAGGTTTGTTAATATATTTCTTAAGAGGTATATGAAAAACACATAAATCTAATGAGAGTTTGTTTATTTGAATAGGTTGGTGGAAGTAAAATGATGAATACCTTGGTTTTGGATTCTGTAAATTATTTTTCTATTTTAAAGCTTTTATTACTAGGGACTAATAATAACATGGTTGCGGGTGTGATAAGTACTTAAAAGTGCATTTTATTAACGTTTTACATCATTATATTGCATTTGAAATATCATTAAATTTTCTAACTTAAGCATGTTTTATAATTTAAAGGATTGATTGAAGTGTTTAACTATTGAAATTGGAAAGACAAATAGAGAGTTAAGCTTAGAGAAGAAATTGTATTTGTGCTGGTTCGATTCAAACTGGAACACCATTTAGTTTTCGGGTCATAATTGGAGTTGTGAACCTTCAATTTAGGTTTCATTTAGTTTAATGGAAATCTAAGACATAGTTCTAAAACATTCATAAGAGTCCAAGAATCAATACTGTCATTTTGAAGTTCAAATCTTAGCAACAAAAGAGAAGTCTAATTCTGTCTTACATCCTAGACATTGTTCCGTGTTCAGCCCATGTATCGAGTTCCAAAAGTGCAAATGAGCCGATTCATTATTATTTTTTGAAAGATGAGACAAATACCCATAACTTGTATGAAGATTATCTATTTAAATTTTGATGTTATCAATAACTTTTTATTTAGTCACCAAATCAATAATTAGCCACAAAATCAATAGTTTTAAATTTTAACTTATAAAATGAGGCATTTGTCATACATTTAGACATCTTGTTTTTCAATTTAAGATCACGATCTTGCTTTCTTTCTTTGTATTTTTGTAATGTTTAAGGTTTATTTCATGTTATATTCTCATTAACCTCTTGTTTATGCTAATCATTTCCTTTACTAAGTTGATTTATATCATAGCTATGTTCTTCTCTTGTTTATTTATGTTTTTATTCTTCATTATGTTTAGTTAAGTTTATTTTTGTCAACCTGGACTTTAATGTTGCACTAATAGTGTAAGAATAAGCATAATACAAACTCAACATGGACTTTAATGTTTATATTCAAGAAAGTTTGCTATTAATATATTTCATAACTGTTATCTTACTCAATCCTAATACCCTGCTTGTTAAGTGGTGAGTCTAGACTCGTAGTGTACAACCCTTGGTACAAAAAATATTTGATTCTTTTATAGCCAGATATGGATAACCGACATTTGTGCTATGAAAGGAATTTTGATTTTTTTTTTTACATAAGTTATCACCTCGAATACTTGACAATATATACAAGTATTGGCATTACTCAAATAAGATAGTTAATATGATAATGTTAATAACTTAAAATGAGTCATCAATTATAAATCATCTGATTGAAACCTTCTTTGTATGTGGTTTCCCGTTGAATAATAAAAAGAGTCTGGACTATACTTATTTAAAATACCATTAGTGGATCCTCTAACCTTGGTAATTGTTTTATCTTCATTTAATCTTTATATTAATATCATATCTCAAATTTCTCTTCAACTCCATTTCTTTTATTATTTATTGTTTTATATAATTAACCTCTTTATGGATCGACCATAGTCTTACTAGTTTATTTATTACTTTGACACTCCTATACTTGAGAGAAGACATCAATCATTTGATTGTGTCAAAATTCCACCCTTTTTGAAACCTAGATATTTTGCCAAAAGAAAAACATGGAGGGGATGGAATTTTGTTTGATTCTTGTATTGAATTAAGTTAATTGTGTGAGGAAATAGATTAATTAAGATGGAAAATGAATGGATTGGTTCAATTTAAAGAGAAATTGAATGAAAATTTTTCCTCTTAAAAAACCCTTCCTTATGTTTGACTAAATGGAGATGAAAATGAGGGATTGATTTTTGTACTTTAAGGTGGATAAGTTTATGCTAAGACTGTGAAACAAGTATGATTAAACTTAAAAATCTGATGAAATTCAAAACGGGAACCTATAGGGCTTCAAGACCAAGGTTCGACCAATAAAAGAATAAAGGGGAGAGGATAGGTTTTGTTCTTAATGATAGAAAGATTAGTGATAGAAGTTGTGAACCTATTAAATAGAAGTTTCGGCCAAGAAGGATAAAAAAGAATTGAGTTTATTGTTCTTGAATTATTGTGTTGGCTTAGAGGTAAAATGACTTAATAATGGGAGAATTATGGAAAATTGAAGAAATTTTGGTAACTTTCCCTTATGCATCTGTCAACCAAAGTTTTGAGTAAGGATATGGGATTGTTTATTTAATTAACTTAATATGTATGTTTAGTAGGGTAAATTAAAGGATTTAATGTGAAGGTTAGGATTAAATTACAAGAAAAAAAAAAAAAAGATAAATCACTTCTAACTAAGACTTATGGGCAATGTAGGTTTCTAGAGAGGTTGGATAAATTAATTAGCTAGGCATATATTTTTGTGTTGATATAATGGGTGATGAAATTTAAAAATGGGTAATATGAAAATGGAAAGAAATTGTTGAAAAATTCATGTCTCTTTTTTATAAGGAATATTCAACCAATCTTGAAAGAAATGGAGAAGAGAAAAGGGCTAAATTGAGCGATCAGAAAATTTATAGTAATGTTAAATATATAAATTAAATAGTGAGTTGATGACTATGTGAATAAAAGTGGGTGTAAAAAACCTTAAATTTTCTTTATTATTGATTTAATATTTGAATTTGAAATGCAAATTGGAGTTTGGATTCTAGTGATGATTAAATGGTGTATAATGTTGTATATTTGTTGGTACAGGAAAAGCCACAAATATTTCTGACAACAAGAAACTACAGCACGAGTGCAAGCACTAGGTAGGTATCATTTATCTTTTTTCTAATTATAAGAAATTTTTAGAATTGTATAACTAGAATTTCTTTATATGTATATTGTTTATTTATTAATTGTGATATGAACATGAAAAAAAGAGAGGATGAAATTAGCCTAGTTGGTCGAAAAAGAGACCAATGACATCTGTGTTCAAATGGTCATGATAATATATTAGACCAGCTAACTAAAAGGGGTTAGTGGCATCAAGTATGTCTGATTGTCGAGATATTGAATTATACATGGGTTAAAAATAGCGATACTAAAATTGTTACGAGTTAAACGTGTCTGATTGTCGAGATATTGAATTATACATGGGTTAAAAATGGCGATACTAAAATTGTTACGAGTTAAATGTGTGCGCGCACATAATTTATGAATTTGTTTTGTTACATTCTAAAATGATTTAATTGTTAGGATCCTCTCACACCACGACCAATCAATAAAAATTTTATAGTGCCAATTTTTGTTATTAATATAAAAATTTTGATTTATAGATGTTAAACTGATATGTTTATAAATTTGGTATTTTATTCTGGACTTGTAATCATGTTTCTAGGAATATGAATATCATTACCTTGTATTTCTTTTGTTAATATTGTGAATCAATATTGAAATCTATATCAATTAAGATAAAACTCTAAATTTTATCATCTTCTAAATTTTAATATTTCTTTGGATTGTTTAATTAAGCATGTTATATAAGTCTTGAGTTAATTAATATATTGTGTACATTGTTTATATTTCAAAAAAATTATCTTGATTTTTGTATTACCCAAAAAGGCATTATTTTGGAATTGTATTCTAAAAGTTATTCTATGATGATTATGTTGATAGTGATAGCGGAATCAGTGGTAGTAATGATAGTGATGATATCATCAACAATATTCTAATTTATAAGTTAAAGGTCTAGTGTAAAAAAAAAATGAAAGGTACCTAATAAAATAAAATTGTTAATTTAATTTGTAATCCATTTGATTATAAATTTTTGTTATTATAAAGTTAGATTTATCCAGGAGTTATATACAACACATGTTAATAAAGAAAGTTTGAGGTTAACAATTCATTACTCTAGAAGCTTGTGGAAGAGAAATTATTTGTCAAATGATGTTTCTTATGCAAAATTTAACAAGAAATGACTAAAGTTGATATGAAAAGTTGTTATACACCAACAACGAGAAGAAAAAAGGTGTTGGAGAGCTTTGATTATATATCCACAAGATCGAGGCAAGAGTAATTTACACTCCATGCAAGTTTTTTTCAACTTGAGAAGAGGTTTTTAAGAAAAATTATTTTTTTCCTTAGTTATTTTTCCTTGATTATTTTTATTTATTTCTATTTAGTTTAGTAAATTAAATATGAAGCTTAATAATTTTATTTCTCTCGTTTGTTTAGGGATTATTTTTATTTTTATTTTACTTTCAAGTTTCCTTGTTTAAGTTGATTTTTGGATTTATTTGTAAATCTCTTATAGAAACATAATGCTTAAACCAAAAACATTTAATAATAAAAATTAAAATTTTTATATATCAATCTTATTCCATAAAATTACATTTTAATTATACTTGGAAAGTGTTTGGGACGCGGCTGATTGCATGTTTTTAAAATTTTTTAATTATTTTTTAGTTTTTTTATATATTTTTAATTGTTTTAATATATTGATATTAAAAATAAATTTTTAAAAATAAAAAATAATATTTAAATATATTTTCAGAAAAAAAAATTACTTTCAAAAACAATTATTTTTGTCGTTACCAAACATGCCCTTCTTGTCATGCCCTTGTTATCTTTTCCATGGGCGTCATTCCCTCTCTCGTCCTCCTATCTTGACCAAAATCATTACACAGCATTTTTTTTTTTTTAATATCCCTCTAAAAATGTAAGATAGATGAAACAAGAACTAAAAAAAGAGACAAGTAAAGATTGAAGATTTCATGTATCGTCGTCGTCATCATCATCACCAGTTATCTATTGAAAATATAGGTTGTCTTTAATCATTGTTTCTGGGTCTGGGTCGTGGTATCAAACCCTTCTAAACTCACCCACCTTCATTTCTCTTTCTTTATCGTTTCATCAGATCCGTATTTTAAACTTACATTAATCTCTTATACGCAAACCATAGATAGTCAACAACACCGTTTCTCTTACCACCACTCCATAAGCCAAAAGGAAGCCGTCTTGAAGCCTTGAAAATATAGGGAAGACAGTATGGACAACCCCCCTGAAACCGAATCCACCACCACCAATGGAGTCCAGATCCGACAATCACGAAGATTGCCTGATTTCTTGCAAAGTGTGAATCTTAAGTATGTCAAGTTGGGTTATCATTATTTGATAACTCATTTGTTGACTCTGTGTTTTGTTCCTTTAATAGCTTTTGTTATTTTTCAAGCTTCTCAATTGAACCCAAATGACATTCACCAGCTTTGGCTTCACCTTCAATATAATCTTGTTAGTGTCATTATTTGTTCTGTTTTTCTTGTTTTTGGAGCCACGGTTTATATCGTGACCAGGCCCAGATCCGTTTATCTTGTTGATTATGCTTGTTATAAGCCTCCAGCAAAGTTGCAAGTCAAATATGAACAGTTCATGGAGCATTCAAAGCTGACTGGTGATTTTGACGATTCTTCATTGGAATTTCAAAGGAGGATTTTGGAAAGATCAGGCCTTGGTGAAGAAACTTATGCTCCTGAAGCTATGCATTATATTCCACCAAGACCATCAATGGCAGCAGCAAGAGAAGAGGCAGAGCAGGTGATGTTTGGTGCACTGGATATTTTATTTGCAAACACTAATATCAAGCCTAAAGATATTGGTGTTCTTGTTGTAAATTGTAGTTTGTTTAATCCTACACCATCACTGTCTGCAATGATTGTTAACAAGTATAAATTGAGAGGGAATATTAGGACCTTTAATCTTGGGGGTATGGGGTGTAGTGCTGGGGTTATTGCTGTCGACCTTGCTAAAGATATGTTGCAAATCCATAGAAATACTTGTGCTGTTGTTGTGAGTACTGAGAACATTACACAGAATTGGTATTTTGGGAACAAGAAGTCAATGCTGATACCTAATTGCTTGTTTAGAGTCGGGGGTTCTGCTGTTTTATTGTCGAATAAAGCTAAAGACAGGAGAAGAGCAAAGTATAAGCTTGTTCATGTGGTTAGAACCCATAAAGGAGCTGATGATAAGGCGTTCAAGTGTGTTTATCAGGAGCAGGATGATGCTGGGAAAACAGGGGTTTCTTTGTCAAAAGATCTCATGGCAATTGCTGGTGGTGCACTTAAGACTAATATTACAACCTTGGGTCCTTTGGTTCTTCCGATTAGTGAGCAACTTTTGTTCTTCTCAACTTTAGTTGCTAAGAAATTGTTCAATGCAAAAGTGAAGCCGTATATCCCAGATTTTAAGCTTGCCTTCGATCATTTCTGTATTCATGCTGGAGGGAGAGCCGTGATTGATGAGCTTGAGAAGAATCTGCAGCTTTTGCCTATTCACGTTGAAGCTTCCAGGATGACTCTGCATCGGTTTGGCAACACTTCATCAAGCTCAATTTGGTACGAGTTGGCTTACACCGAGGCAAAGGGAAGAGTGCGGAGGGGGAACCGGGTGTGGCAGATTGCTTTTGGCAGTGGTTTCAAGTGCAACAGTGCAGTTTGGGAGGCTCTGAGGTATGTTAAGCCATCTACTAGTAATCCATGGGAGGATTGCATTGACAAGTATCCAGTGCAGATAGTCATGTAGCTTGCTACAATTTGGTTATAGATTCTTAATTTGGAGAAGTGTCCTTGATAGACTGGGCAATTACTCTGCTATCTTTTTTTTCCTTTGTTAATTTATCGGGTTAGGTCATGTGTGATTTGGTTTTGAGAGTCATAGTGTCTCTCCTATTTGCTCTAGTATCTTGGGTTATATTAATGCCGAACCTCTTCTCTAGTGTCACTATACTTTACTGCTCTGATGGATTTTATTCTGAATGTATTCAAATCATTATGAAGTCTTTAGTTTTCTTAAAGGCATATAAAATCCATGTTTAGACGAACTTGTTCATTTAGTTTTTTCTTCTTCCTTTGTCTTAGAATTTAAGATCCACATATAGAAGAAATTGTAGCTTTCAACATAATTTAAAGACACCAGTCCATTATTATCAAGGAATCTGTCACAAATGCATATAAATCTCTCTGTTCTTTGGATCGAATTTTTAGTTTAATTTTTAAGCACAAGAAGTTGAGGGAACATACAGGGAGCCTCAGTTTTTGCTCATGGTCTCCCAATGCTTCCTTGCTTTCAGAATTTCTTGTCCATCTTTGAGCAAATCTTACCGCCACAAGGCAGTTCGAGTCTTTGTAATGTTGCATAGCTAGCTAGACTTTCTGGATTTGAATTCTGTGTTGACGGTGAAGATCATGAAATGAGATTTAGTTTCATCAAAGTACTGATTGCTTCGTGAGGTATTTCTTCTCTTGTGCTTGTTTCATGTCCCCTTTTATCATTAGAAAAGGAAATTCCCAATTTAAATATAATTTCGTGCTTTAATTCTCCTCAGTTATCTTTTTATGTATTCCATGTCTTCCGTTGCTAAGTAGTGTTACCATACTTTCTCATGCTGTTGGTTTTAGCTTTAAACTGGACGAGATGGCAATTTGTTTTCCCATCACCAATGAGTTTTGATTTAGTTCTCCCTTTCTTTCATTATCAATCAGGATTTTCACAGGGTGAATGATCTGTGAAAGTCTTCAATGTGGCAAATTTTTAGATTCGTAGTATAGAACTATGCGTGAAACTTGAGCTTCAAACTAGGTAGCTCTTGCAATTGCGAAATTTCCAAGCTATTTCTCAAGAATGATGATTGACATAAAGCATCTGTGTCTGATTCTGTTTTTCTACACATTTCACTGTCTTGGACACATTTTCCAAGGTTGGAGTGATATAGATCTATGAACGTGCCTTGCGCATTAACTTTTGGACTTTCCTAGCTTGCTTGATTCCTTCCTAGCTTTCCCAGAAATCTTCGATCATAAGTGTTCCTAGGATTGGTGAGATATTAACATCATTTCTAAGTGGCAGGTTTCATCAGTACCTGGGACTGATACAGTGAGCTTCTTTTATTATTATTATTATTATGGATCGTCGAGTTTGTATATCTATCTTGACTAATTCCTTCAATAATTTTGAAGGGATTCCAATTGATGACTATTTAGAAGTAAATTTAAGATCTGACTAGTTGTGTTTTCTCTTAAAATTACGACGAGGTTAGAGCCGTTGCTATTATCTTATAATATAGGGGGGCTGATGCCCCACTTTACATTTTTAATATCCCATCCAGAAGTCTTGAAATATGGAACTGGTTTATGATTTGTTCACGAGTCACTAGTAGGCCATGTGAAGACAACCATGTTGCAATACGATGACGTTGCTGAAAATGTCAACAATAAATGATTTTTCAAGGTCGATAGGAAGTGAAGAACTTGCAAGGCTGTGTTTAGTTACATAGGAAATACTAGGGTTAGAAGAGAAGATGAAGTTCTCTAGTAAAGAAGATTCTCTTTCTCCATGAGGTTCAAGGTAAATTATTCATATGCCTTGAATCTATGCAAAATGTGATGTGTAAGCAGGATGATAAATGTGCTTGCCAACTTTTATTTTGGATTCCTTTGGGAAAAATATTCCGAGTGCTTGCCAACTATCTACTACTTCAAAATAAATATTTCAAATTAATATTTTTTTTTGATGTTTTTAGATTATTTTAATGTGTTTATTTTAAAGATAATTTTTAAAAAATAAAAAATATATTATTTTAACATATTTATAATAAAAAAATATTTTAAAAAGCAATTATAATTTCAAACAGTTCTTTACGAGAATGATTAGACTAATTAGCAGTGTGACAAGTGGCCAAGGGATGTAATTGTGAAAGAGATATAGATAATTGAAAATATTCTAAGCCAGATATTAGACGCACAGTTCTGTTGATTTGCTACAAGGCTTGGAAACTTTAGTGGATCCGGATTCTTCTAGAAATATCGTGGAGGTAACTTTTCTATGGTTTTTCTTGTTAGATTAAAATAATAATTAATGTTTCTCAATCCTTAATAATAGGGTGTAAATTATTTTCCACATCAAACCCACAAAAAATTCATATTAGGGATTATAACATGTGCTCATGAGTTAGATTTTCCTATATTTATATCATATTTGTTACCAAAAAAAATATTCTTACTGAGTTTCAGGTATTTTATAGGTATCTATATCCTAATATTATTTATTATTAAAAATAAAATAAAATAGTAACATATATTTGAAGTATGAATATATTATATTAGATTCAAAAGAATATATACACACACATACCGGGTTAGATTAGATTCGAGTTTCAAGTTAGGTTTAATAACATCAATATCCTGTTTATTATTCACTGGTCACTGGCTAAGGTAACTATATATATATATATATAAACTCATTCATTTAGAAAGGGTTAATGTTCATTAGTTTTAAATTAAACTAGAAATGTGGCCCGCGCTACGCCGCGAGTCAATTGTTTTTGCATGAAAAATATATAAAAAAAACTAAGATCTAAAAATGTTAGGTTTTTTTTGCAAATCTATACCTAAGAGCATTGGGTCCTGATCCAAAAGTAATATTTATAATATTAATAATAATATTAAACTTGCATGATCTAAATTCAAGTGGATTTGATTGCAATATCAGATCCGGAGCCTTGGATGTGGGTCTGATTGCAAGGTCGTGTCATAAAAGTATGATAATTAAAAAGAAAAAAATTTAATATTACAGAATGAAATTTAAAAAAAGATTAATTGAAAAGAAAGAAATAATAAAGCAAATCATTATTCCAATGAATAGTGATTTGAAAGGAGGGGTACAGTAAAATCCCCTTATGAGATTACAATAATCTAATGAACAGTAAACAAAACAAATCATAAAATTTAATTTTTAATCAAATCGATATTAAAAGATGAAATTGAAAGAAAAAAACTACTTAAGAAAAAAAAATCTGAATCAACTGGTTTAAGCCGCCAAACTAGGTTAACCCGTCAAACCTGGGATCCATGTCATGAGAGTGTGATAACTAAATAGAAAAAAAATGTAATATTAATAAACTAAATTAAACAAAAAAAATTTATTAAAAAAAAGGCAAAAAAAACCTATAACTAATAATAGTTTTTTCAAATTTATCAATTATTATATTAGCGTTATTCATTATAATAATATTTATAATACAAATAATAATATTTTTAATATTAATAATAATATTAAACTTGCATTACCCAAGTTTAAGTGGATCTGACTGCAACATCAAGTCCAAAAGCCTTGGGTTTGGCTGCAACACCAGACCCAAGAATCCTGAATGTGAGTCTGGCTGCAAGATCATGTCATTAAAGTGTCATAACTAAATAGAAAATAAATTAATAAAAAAATAAAATTAAATAAAAAAAGATTAATTGAAAAAAAAGCAAAGCACTATTCCAATGAATAGTGCTTTGCGAGGAGTGATACAATAAAATCCTCTCATGAGATTATGATAATCTAATGAAAAGCAAATAAAATAAACATGAAATTTAATTTCCAATCAAATCAATATTAAAAGATGACATTAGAAGAAAAAACTAATTAAGAAAAAGAAGAAAAAAAATCTGAATCAATTGGGTTAACCCACTAAACCAGCTTAATCTGTCAAACTTGAGATCCGTGGCATGAGAGTGTGATAACTAAATATAAGAAAATTTAATATTAACAAACTAAATTAAACAAAAAAAAAACAATTAAAAAAACTTATAACTAAAAGGTATCTGCCTTTCACTATAGATTTGCATAGTGTAATCCACAGTGAAAGATTGATATATTTTAGTTATAGTTACAATATTAAAAGATGAAACTAGAAGAAAAAAAACTAATAAAGAAAAAGAAAAAAAATATGAATCAAATGAGTTAACCCGTCAAATCAGGGATCCATGTCATGAGAGTGTGATAACTAAATAGAAAAAAATTAATATTAATGAACTAAAATAAATAGGAAAAAAAGATTAATTAAAAAAACAAAGAAAAAAACCTATAGGTAGAAAAAACTCATAAAAAAAGAAAAAAAATCTGAATTAACCTGGTTAACTCGTCAAACCTGGAATCCATGTCATGAAAATTTGATAACTAAATAGAAAAAAAAACTTAATATTAACAAACTAAATTAAACAAAAAAAATTAATTAAAAAGAAAAAAACAAAGCAAAAACACACACAAAAAAAACTAAAGACATCAGCCTTTTCACTGTGGACTGCACTGTGCAATCTACAGTAAAATGTTGATGCCTTTTAGTTATAGTTAATTACAATATTAAAAGATGAAATTAAAAGAAAAAAACTACTGAAAAAATTAAAAAAATTCTAAATCAATTAGGTTAACCAACTAAATCAGGTTAACCCATCAAACCTATAATTTGTGTCATGAGAGTCTGATAACTAAATAGAAAAAAATTAATATTAATGAACTAAATTAAACAAAAAAAATATTAATTAAAAATAAAAAAAACAAAGAAAAAAAACCTACAGGAAGAAAAAAGCTAATGAAGAAAAAGAAAAAAAATTGAATTAACTGAGTTAACTCGTCAAACCAGGTTAACCTGTCAAACCTTGGATCCGTGTCATAAAAGTTTGATAACTAAATAGAAAAAAAATTAATATTAACAAACTAAATTAAAAAAATAATTAAAAAGAAAAAAAGAAAGAAAAAGGCCCAAAAAAACTATTAAACATAAAAAGATTAATTTAAAAGAAAGAAAATATAGAAACAAAAACCTACATGAAGAAAAAAAAACTAATGAAGAAAAATGAAAAAAATCTGAATTAACTGAGTTAACTTTTCAAACCAGTTTAACCCGTCAAACCTGGAATTCGTGTCATGAAAGTTTAATAATTTAATAGAAAAAAAAAATTTTACGGGTTAACCTAGAATTAGCTGAGTTAAACCGTCAAACCTAGAATTTGTGTCATGAGAGTCTGATAACTAAATAGAAAAAAAATTAATATTAATGAACTAAATTAAACAAAAAAAATATTAATTAAAAAGAAAAAAACAAAGGAAAAAAAGCCTACAGGAAGAAAAAAGCTAATGAAGAAAAAGAAAAAATTTTTGAATTAACTGGTTTAACTCGTCAAACCAGGTTAACTCGTCAAACCTGAGATCCGTTTCACGAAAGTTTGATAACTAAATAGAAAAAAATTTAATATTAACAAGCTAAATTAAAAAAATTAATTAAAAAGAAAAAAAGAAAGAAAAAGGCCAAAAAAAACTATTAAACAAAAAAAGATTAATTTAAAAGAAAAAAAATATAGAAACAAAAACCTATATAAAGAAAAAAATAATGAAGAAAAAGAAAAAAATCTGAATTAACTGAGTTAATTTTTCAAATTAGGTTAACCTGTTAAACCTGGAATTCGTGTTATGAAAGTTTAATAACTCAATAGGAAAAAAAAATTTTACTGGATAACCCAAAATTAGCCGGGTTAAACCGTCAAACCCGGAATCCGTGTCATAAAAGTTTGATAACTAAATAGAAAAAAATTTAACATTAACAAACTAAATTAAACAAAAAAAAATATTCATTAAAAAAAACGAAGAAAAAAAAAACTAAAGGCATCCGTTTTTTCACTGTGGACTGTATTGTGCAGTCCACTGTGAAAGACATAAAAAATAAAAAAAAACTCAGCATTTCAATGTGAACTGTACTGTGCAGTGCAAAGTAAAACATCAAGCTATTTTAGTTATAGTTAATTATCATCTTTAATTCCGCACCAATAAGTAATTTTAATCCTTGTCAATTTAAAGTAAGTTGATAAAGAATTTGGAAATTGATCCAATTTGGATGCATGTTGGAAATTGATTGTCTGCTACAAGCACAAAAGGAAACAATACATTTTTCCAAAATTGGAATATATTAAATAATCCAAATATTAACTTTAATAACAGAATACTAAAAATCATACAATATTTTTTAGCGGCGAAAGTATAATTTATTGTTATTTCATGCATATCTTAAAACTCCTTCTTGATCCGTTCCTAACTAATTCATTATATATATATATATATATATAAACACACACAATCAGTGTAAGGTCTAAGATTAGAATCTGAAATGATAAGGAAACAAGAAACAAAATTATTTAGTTTTTTGTTTTTTTGGTATAAAGCATAGTATTCAGTGTACTAGAGGACACCATAGATACAATATATCTATCACCTTGGAAAAAAATAGTAGAAGAAAACATGTTCAGACTCGGGCTTGGGCCGGAATTTCAAATACTAATCTCAAGCCTGGTTGAAATGAGTGGCGCTTTATTGGGCCTATGGATAGTTTAGGCCCAACAATTCTAAGCATGATCACAACCCTAAACACGCATGAACTTAAATCATTTTTTTATGTCCTGCTTCCGTTCTTGATTCTGATTTCTGAATTGCAAAAGGCCCTTACCTTGTTCTACACAAGGCCCACGATTTCCACGGCCCACATGATAAAAATAAATTACCCAAGAGATTTCAGTTTTTGTTTTTTTTTTTTTAACGCCCTTCTATTTCTGGACTGCCCTTCCCAATAAGGCAAGTCCGACAATCCATAATTGAGTTAGTGTACTTATAATAAATGCTATACTTCAAGCAGGACCACACCATAGGAACCACGAAGACAAGCCAAATTCCATTCATTTAAAAAGCATGTGCGGCAACTTTGGAGTTTTTTTCCACGTTAGTACAGTTGAGCAAATTTATTTTTCAACTAATATAGTTGGGCTTATTCCAGCACAAAAATAAATAGTGGTTACACATGATAAATGCATGATTTAATACATGTGCCCCACAGCTGATCTCTGCTTTAAATACATTATTTAATGCTTTAATTTTATAAATTTATTTCTTTTTTTAATGCTTTAATTACATTATTTACCACCTTGTTTTTTAATGTAATATCTATTTTGTTAGGATTCTCTCTACTCGTAAACTTTTGCAGTGTATTAATTCTCTTTAAAAGCCTAACCAATCTCTTAATGATCTACTGTTTTTCTTAAACTAATATATTTTTTAATGATCTTATTACATCTAATTTATTGTTTCTTACGT
>Ga0325411_1001459_pt1 | contig 26350 bp, 18 predicted proteins | sample PopdelMetagenome_13_FD_206181 | JGI IMG/M metagenome (GOLD analysis project Ga0325411, IMG submission 206181) | Populus deltoides microbial communities from Bellville, Georgia, United States - Xylem-PdIQD-R4 | ecosystem: Host-associated > Plants > Phyllosphere > Stem > Wood/Secondary xylem... | reverse complement strand
TGTTATGTTTTTCCTCTCTTTTGCTGTATTCATATGTCACATGTGGTACCGTTTCAGTTGAAAGATGTGTGGTGTTAGCCTATCCCAGTGTCTATGATAATGTGGTTGAAGTAGTTTTTTTTATTTTAAAAATATTTATTTAATATTTTTAAGTGATTTTACGTGTTAAGGTTATAAATTTAAAAAATTTCTTTGAAAAACATCCCACACTGCATCATTGCACACTAAAAAACACACCCTTTGGTTGTTTCTTCCCCAGCCATCTAGTGGTGTTTTTTTTTTCTTTTTTTAGTTTTACTGGTTTCTAAGAGCATTTAGTGTGTTTGTATGCGAGTTAATTTATATTTTTTTGAGTAATAAAACATGTTTTTTTAATTTTTAAAGGAGTTGTTTCTGCTTAAAGGGTGTTATATCTAAAAAAAAAGTCACCATATCTTCAAGCCAAATACACTTTTAAAAATAACTATGAAAATATATTTGCATTCCGGTCTATATTCTCATCATAGTCTATATTCTCTCGTTAAATGATTTTTTCTAAAATCAATTTAATTTAAAACTCAAGTTAACTTAATAATATAAATAAAGATTTTTCAAGCTTAAATCATTATATTATATTTAATAATAATTCTGAGATATTTATATTAGTCTAGATGTTATTTTTACGTTTATTCTTTTTTTTTTTAATTCAAGCGATTGAAGTGAATAAACTATTTTGAAATTATAGGTTGAGCTAGTAAATTGAGAAAAATTGCACAATGACACGGATTTCAGGGCCAATCAGTAATGGAAGATGAAGATAACAAATGGGTACGGATGATCATAAATATTCTTACTCTGCCCTTACTTAAAGCCATTTTCTATCAATTTTTACTTATATCTATCATAAATTCATAGGGTAGGTACCCTGCTCTAATTTTATGAACAGTGTCCATTAAATTAACTGCCATAAAAATGTTCACAATTCTCAGCTTATAAAAAAAAAAAAAACCATTTTTATTTTGTTTTTTCCTCCCCCCTCGAGAATCATTTGGATTTGGTTTGAAACAAGAAGCAAGCAAATTGGCGGCGGAGCTAGAGCCCAACTCACTGTACTATCTTAGGCCCACCTAGCTGAAACCCTAAAAAACCTCCACTACTATATATACAAACCGGAAACAAAATATTCTCTCTCTCTCTTCACTCACCCTCACCGCAAAAATCTCCTTTAGAGAGCGGGAAAAAGAAAACTCTGCTCTTCATTTCTCAACAGGTGAATTAGGTTTTCTTTTTTTGCTGAAAAATAAAACAAAATGGCGAACCTAATCGATCAAGATCAAGAATGGCTACTCAATTGCCTGAATGCCACTCTCGATCCTAACCAGGAAATCCGTTCCTTGGCCGAAGTTTCTCTTCGCCAAGCCTCTCTTCAACCAGGTCACTCCCCTCCTCTTCTCCCCTCTAAATCTCCGATATCAATCCAGTCTAATCGAACATTATTTCTTCAGGTTTTGGAGTGGCATTATCAAAAGTTGCTGCGAACAAGGAACTTCCTTTTGGATTGCGTCAGATATCCTCTCTTTTGAAACCTTTTTTTCTCTCATAATTTTATTTTAAAATCTTCTTGTTCCTATATTTGATTTTTTTGGGGTGAGAATTAACAAGATAATTACCTAGCTGCCGTACTATTGAAGCAATTTATCAAGAAACATTGGCACGAAAGCGAGGAGTCCTTCGAGCCGCCTGCTGTTGCAACTGAAGAGAAGGTAGTTATGGCCTTTTTTTAGATCTTGAAATTCATAAATTGAGGCCTAATTACTAGTTTGTTGTTCTGTTATTAGGAAGTTATACGGAGACTACTTTTACCGTCGTTGGATGATTCTCATCGGAAAATTTGTACTGCAATTAGCATGGCTATTGCTTCGATTGCTGTTTATGACTGGCCTGAGAATTGGCCTGATTTATTGCCGTTTCTTTTGAAGTTGATTAACGATCGAACTAATGTGAGCGGAGGTAAGTCTCTGGGATGGTTGTGTGAAGTTTTTTAATTTGCGATTACCATACACATTCCAAGCAGACATTTATGAAAAACAAAACCCTGAAGCTCTCTTTTTCAAATTGAATCCTGACCTCGAAGATCTTAACAAGTGACCAGTTCTTTGCAATTCGACTTGAGAATGAAGGTGACATTTGATGTTGGAATTTGTAGTGCATGGAGCTCTAAGGTGTCTGGCTCTTCTCTCTGGGGATTTGGATGATACAGTGGTGCCAACACTAGTACCAGTTTTGTTCCCATGCTTGCTTACAATTGTATCGTCACCTCAGGTTAGGAGTTCTTCTCATATTTTGTTGCTTTTTCCAAAAGCATTATTTGATTGGTTTTAGTTTTTTTGCTGGCTATCCAATGGGATTTTTTTATGAATGGAAATGTGAACTTGTTCGAAGAAAAGTTGGGCATGCCAGTGCATGCTAAGTATATATGCCAGTGACCAAAGAGTAGAGCAGGACCATGAGAATCGCAATTTAAACAGTATCACGGTGACCCAAGTGGCATGAGATTCCTTTGATGCCTACATGAAATACATGTACATGTGTTATGTTGCCCAAAAACAGTAACATACAAAAGTTCCCTGTTTTCAGTGATGCATTACTATTGCACCTTCATGGGATGTGTTGGAGTCAAACTAGCTAGACTTATGTGGCTTGGTGCGCTCTTTGGTGTATGCTTATGTGTTCCGGGTTCTTTATTATTTTGTGGCCTGAAAGGAAAATTGATTTTTTTTTTTTTTGTTAAAATCTTGGTGAATTCTGATTCCTAGGGTAAATTAGTAAGCAGCAAGTGGTATACCATGGCTGCATGAGAGATGTTACTCTTTCTGCATGTATGACTTCAAACTACTTGTGTAATTCCGTGGCCTGAAAGCAACAATGAAAATGTTGTGATGAAATCTTGATGACTTCTGGTTTCTATGGTGAATAAGTGGGTGATGGGTGACATACTGTGGTTTTCTTGAGAGATATTATTCATTCTTAAATGATTTGAAATTACCCATGTATCTCTTTTCTTCCTTGTATTTCTCATAGATATTTTCAGGATTCTGCATCACAGTTTGGTATATGAGTAGACCCTAATTTTGTGTATGGAAAGTAGTCAGTATCAATCTGTTAAAGTTGCTTTCTTGATGGCAAAACCATACTCCTGTTCATCCCGTGGACTTACTATGTCAGAACCTGTTTAAGCAGAATTATGACAACTACTTGCGTACGAAAGCCCTTACAATAGTTTATTCTTGCGTGTCTGTGCTCGGGATCATGAGTGGTGTATATAAGGTATGTTTTTTTACTTCTGATCTAGTTTCCGCTTGCTTCAGATTGTTATCTTTTTTAACCTGCTCTATCTTTTATTGAAAGATTAATACATTTATGTTCAGACAGAAATCAGTGCCTTGATAACACCAATGCTTAAACCATGGATGGATCAGTTCTCTTTTATCTTAGAACCGCCTATGCAACCTGAAGATCCTGATAATTGGAGCTTGAGAATGGAGGTTAATTCAGTCTTTTGATCTAAATCTTTGTCTATTATCCTTGTTTGTCGAAATGAGTTAGTGGCTGATATTAATTCTGTGCTCACTAGGTTTTAAAGTGCTTGAATCAGTTTGTTCAGAATTTCCCTAGCCTTACTGAAAGTGAATTCATGGGTATATGTTCATTTATTATGTTCAAAGCAGCTTTCTTTTCATTTATTTTGAAGTTCTGCCATTTGCTAATTTGTTATTTTGCATTTTCCCATCCAACAACCATGTTGTGTTATTGCAGTGATAGTTGGACCCTTGTGGCAAACATTTGTAACATCTCTAAGTGTGTACGTGCGGTCATCAATTGAATGTACAGAAGATCCCTATGGAGATAGATACGACTCTGATGGCGCTGAGAAAAGTCTTGATGCATTTGTCATCCAGGTAATCGTATTAACATTTCTAGATTACTATATAATATGTACACATGCATAAACACATATATGTAGATGCTCTTTAAGTTAAATATCAATGAAATTTTGCATGATGAAGTTTCAAATTGCCCTAAGGTTACTGGCTGTGGGATAGATTGATTGATCACATGCAATGTGATTCATGTCAATGATTTTGCATGAATTGTCAGTTAAAGGTTAAAGTATAATATTATTTACTGCCATTTTCTTTTTTACACACCAAGTAGCCTCCTTGAGTAGGGATGGCAACAATATCGGTACCTGTGAAAATACCTAACCTGAACCAAGGTCTATATAGAAAACCCGCATCCTAAGCCTGTTCCATCCCAAACTCTAACCCTCCCTGCTAAATGCCTAGTAAACTAATTAAAATGTTCATCACACATTGACTATAAAACTAGATGTCCACAAAAAATGACAATAAAAAGTAAATTGTTTGTAACTATACATGTTAATGAACAACAGAAGGAAAAATCATCACACCAATATCTACTACTACGTTATATATTCATGTCTTTTATTATACTTTCTAAAACAAAATTACATAAATTTATATAACAATAAAAATATATATGATGTATGTCAGTTTTAGTCAGGCAGCTGTACCGATAGCTCAAATACCCCATCAAAAAGGCTGCTGGGTTTTAACTTCAAACTCTAATTCATCCTAAATCCAATAGAATTTTTTTTTTTATCTAATCATATGTTTTTTGGTGGTTGTGTTTCGGTTGGAAACTTGGAAACATTATCTATTGGGGTTGATATTCACTTGGGAAAGGCTAGTATAAGTTTGGTCAAAGAACAGAAAAAGGGGGTAAATTCTCCCATTTATTATGCTAATAAATCAGAAAAAAACTGTGTTATCTGGCTAAATAGATAGTAAATTATGATGAATCAGCCTTCAAGTTCATGCTATTCATGCATGTTGTCTGAAAAGAGTTGTGCATGACTGCTTGTTTTAATCTGATGACAACAATAGCAGTAACTGAAAATAACTGTGTCATGGAATAATGGACAATCATGCTGGAAATTGTATGAATATTTTAGGGTTCCCAATCAAGAAGTCATGTATTGGCTTGTTTTCCTTTCCTTTTCACGAAGGCAAGCGTTTTTAAGTAGCCATGGAATGATGGTAAAGATACTGTTTTCTAGGAGTAGGTTTTGAGTAAACGATGCATGTGTTTTTGCATGTATAATACTTTGAGTATGTTTTGTTTGAAGGTTTTATGTCTGACTTTGGCCACTGATCATTTATCAATAGAAACAAATGGAATTTGTTATCAAGAACCTTTTGTGAAATGCTCAGAACCATGCATGTATGTTCTGTTTTAGCTTTTCATACAGATGGTTCCTTACACGTGCTTTTGTATATGCAGCTTTTTGAGTTTTTGTTGACCATTGTGGGCAGTGCAAAATTAATGAAGGTGCTGTTCAAAGTCTTTGATTTTGTTTGTGCTGTATTTTTTCTACATTATGTTTATGAAACCTGGTTCATGCAGGTAGTTAAGAATAACATCAAGGAGTTGGCATATTACACTATAGCTTTCCTGCAAATGACAGAACAACAAGTAATTTTCTACAACATATTCCCGTTATATGTCCTTGTTTTGTTGTGTTACTTAATGGTGATTGTGGATAAATGCATTTGTTTAGATATATGCAGATGTTTAGGTAGAGCATGATTTGTCTATTCCCTGTCAAGGGAAAGACTCTTAATCAAAACACTTATATATATATATATATATATATTTACAAGGAAGTGAGGCATTTGTGTGGCCTTGGGCCACCACAACTAGCCTGCCACTACTTAAGGATAGCTGTTCCGGATCCCTCCTCACGAATTTGCACCAAGTAGGCCAGCCCTTTACTTTACCCACAGGCCTTTCAAATGGTACCACAAGAAGGGTGAGTAGCGGCCATCTGAGGGCAAGAGTTGAACCATAACCTGGGATACCACTGGCTTTCCACTTACCATGGCTCCTAAACCCTTTAGTGCTATCAAAAATGCCTTCCTGTTCAGGTTTTTTTTTTCCTGTTGCTCATCAGTTCTACATATGGATTATATAGGTTCATACTTGGTCAAGGGATGCAAACCAATTTGTTGCTGATGAGGATGATGCTACTTATAGCTGTCGTGTTTCTGGTAAGTAGTTTTTAACCGAATTGGCTGCTACTAGTATTTCTGATAATTATGTTGCAAAAGTGCAAACTAGTAATGAATTTGAATATGTTGGTCTAATTGCTCATTTTGGGGAATAATGAAACAACAGTAATCAAGGAATTCCAGACAAATTTAAAGCAGCTCTAAAAGAAGGAATTTTGGACAATTTAAAGAAGCTTTAGAAATAGTAATGAAGATTCTTAGAATTATAACCAAATTTACACTCGCAGATAAAGCATGATCTCAGTTAATGCAACTACTGGTTGAGAAAACACATAGATGGAATATATGCAAGGTGCAAAATGACTCTTAGAGTGTTGAGGCAATCTGGTCTTAATTTTTCTTGGGTTTTGATTGACATGTTCTGTCTTCAGCATTGCATTGAGCCACACCAAACAAACATGTGGAAAGAGTTTGGTTTGGCTTTGGGTTTTGTTGAAAAGTATTTTTTGGATGAACTTAGGAGATCCATCCCCAACCTCTCATAAGCATGGAGTGGCAAAACGGAGGAAGATACAAACAGGGGGTCAATTGGGATTTGAATGGGTGTTTGGATAAACTTATCTTTTGACAGAAGTTCTGTTATCTATAAATGTTTTGAAATTTATTGCAATGCATATGTTCTATACATGGTTTTGAAATTTATAGAAGTACATATATTTGTCACTTTCTTCTAGTCTTGAGTGTTTCACTGAGTGCCATAACATGCAATTGTGGCATCTCTTCTGCTTCTGCGTATACGTTTTGCTTTATTTCAATGTCACCGTCCCTATCAAAATGATCTCTGCTATTTTTTTTTTCTGCTGTAATTTGCCATTCTGAAAGATTCATAGTTGAAAATATTTTAATTTCTACATGTTGATTGACTATGTGAATGGTATAATTTTTTACTTGCTGTCCTTTTCGGCATTGTGTGCAAGGGTTATGAGTACCGATGTCAAATGGTTTTACTGGAGTTTAGTTATTCCTGCTTTCATCTACTTTTCTACAGATGTAGGATTTTAGTCCAATATGGAGCTTTGCCAATGGGTATTTAACCCAGCGGTACTTGCTTCTATAAAGTATGGGATGGGACAGGTCTTAAGTTTGAGTCCCAGTAACTACCCCTGCCACTAAATGAATGAAAAATCATTAGGTTTTTGTTGATGCTCTTCACCATCTTAAAATTGCTATCGGTAGGTGTACTTCTGCTAGAGGAGGTGGTGAATTCTTTTGGCAGTGAAGGAATTTATGCCATTATAGATGCCATGAGAGAGAGATTCAATGAGTCTGAACGAGAAAAGGCTGCTGGTTCAGCAGCTTGGTGGCGAGTAAGTAAAGGTTTTGCCTTTCTTTGTATTTATTCCATGAAAGTTCAATTTGCAATTTATGGCCAATGACCTGTAGTTGGGGCTGTAACACTTCTACTTCCACTGAATCTCTCCCTTTTAATATTTTTCCTTTGCATTTAGAATGAAATTTCTAAGTCTTCTGCAAATTCATCACAACAGTCATTTAAGCTGCTGTGCTTGTAGCTTTATAAAGAACTTTGCTAATAAAAAATCCAGGTAAGTGCAACAGTTGGAGAACTAACTGTTGGCCAGACTTCACAGAACCATCAATGTGACTGTTCTGTGGTTGTGTTACATAACCTTTGTGTCAGGGAATGAAAAAAAGATAGTAATCAGATCTAATATTTGATAGTTAGGAATTTTAATGTTGTGTGATTTTAGCATTATTTTAGAATATTGTTTATTATTTAGTGTTTAAATTTGGATTTTGAAGGTTTTCTTATTCAAATAACATTGAATATTGATTATCAAATAAATTGTCCTTCCAGAGATTTGGCTCTCATGATCTGTTTTTTTTTTTTATATATATATATATATAGTTCTAAACCACCTCGCGAAGTATTTTGTGCTTGAATTTAGTTTTAATCTTTCAAGATTGTTTATTGACTTGCGTTTCTTGTGGTATTGTATTACTTTCCCTGTGGAGAAAATGATTTCTTTGATTCTCTCTGTACAGCTCCGACTCATTTAATAAACCTTAAATTTACTGCATAAGGGCGTGAGCTATTTTACTGCACCTGTGATGGCAGTATTGTCAAATTGTTGTCTTTTGCCATCCATATCTCCAGTGAAGTTTCTGGAATGAGTCTGTGCGGTCTCTTTTATTTTATTTTACTCTTGGTATTTGGGAAGTGAAATTTCATGCTCTTTTTTCTTCACTATAAGTGCACACATGAGACTTCCTCAGGATCCAAATGTTTGATCTGGTCAACTGATTTGCTCCAAAATATTTGCTGCTATGTAGTTTCACATGCCTGCTTATGATCTGTGTGAAAGACTTTGTTCTGTAGTTTAATCTAATACTTTATCCATCATTTCAACTGTATTTTCTTTTCAGTCATCTTACCTTTTCTGTTGATCCATCTTGACATGGTAAAATCTGGTAGATAAGGGAGTCTATCCTCTTTGCTTTGGCTGATCTCTCAGACCAATTGCTTGATGCAGAGGTATTTCTTTTGACATCACTTATTGTCGTGTTCTGATAAGCATGGTTGGAAGCCACTTTTGTTTTATGTGGAGCATATGATTTTTTCATAGTGTTCACTTTATTTTATAGGCATCAGGGATAATCAGTGTGAATTTAGGAAACCTTGTAGAGCAGATTGTCACTATAGATGTTGGAACAGGTATAAATCTGTTTTCTTTCTTCTGTTTTATTTTGTGCCAATACTTGTTCGGATTGTTCATTTATAGGCACAATTTTTGTGCAATTATTTTGTTTTGCAGGGGTGCATGAATATCCCTTTCTTTATGCACGTATTTTTACATCAGTTGCTAAGTTCTCCTCTGTGGTAATTATACAATATTTCCTTGTGTTACTAAGTTTACATTGCCTTTAAAAAAATATTAATTTTTAGTATCATACAGATCAGCCATGGAGTTCTCGAGCATTTCCTCCATGCTGCTATCAAGGGAGTTGGCATGAATGTGTAAGCATCCATGATTACTTAAAAAAATTTACCTTTCTTTTTAAGAGTGATAAATATCTTTTGACAAATTTTTATCCTAGCAGGCCTCCACCTGTGAAGATGGGTGCTTGTCAGGCACTTTCTCAACTCCTGCCTGAAGCTAACAAAGAAAATATTCAGCCTCAACTGATGGGCTTGTTTTCATCTCTCACAGATCTTCTTCATCAGGTAATGCTGCAAGATGATTTCTTCAATACTATTGCTGAATGTACATTTATTAGTTCTGTTTGATTCTGCTTCATAGGCATCTGATGAAACATTACACCTGGTGCTTGAAACACTGCAAGCATCTATTAAGGCAGGTGGGTATGGACATAATTGTAAATTATTCTGAAGCCTTTCCAGTTTCTTGCCTATCTGCAATCTCAGCTTCTGTAGTCGTGAAATTGCAGTTCATGAAGCAGCAGTATCATTCGAGTCTGTTGTCTCACCTGTAGTTCTTAATACATGGGCATTGTATGTTTCCGATCCTTTCCTCAGTATTGATGCCATTGAGGTTCTGGAGGTATTGATATTAAATTTCTTCTTCATCTAATTTTTTAGTTTATTAGGGAGAAGTGTTACAGCTGTCAGGGTATCTTGATTCACTTTCTTCACATGTGCTTATTGTTTATGTGCAATATTTTCTTCTTGTTTTGTTTCTATTTTTTTTGTCAATTATTCACATTTCATGGATGTGATTGACTGTTGAACATAATTGGTGAATGTGTGATTTATTATTTATATGCCTTTTGATATTCTGAGTTAGCCTGATGAATTAATATCCAAAGGCAAGCACAGATATAAATATGATCACGGGTGAGAAAAAATTGAAATTATTAGTATCTATTTTTATCCATGCCAGTGCCCATTTTAAGTCCCAAGGACATTAAAAGGGAGAGAGTAGGCCCATTCTGTTTTTGATCTGTGAGCTAGTTTATCAACTGAATTCTAAATATCTTTAAAGTTTACAGTTTTAAAGTCCTTGCGAGGTTTTAATGTACCAGAGGTGGTGGTGCCCCTCTGACTTTCTGAATTGATCTTGCCTGGGGTGATATCTTTTGGGGCTTTTACCTTGGCTTTGATGATTGATGGTATCGAGTTCACTTATCTGTTTAGCAATGCTTAACTAATTGTATACTTTCAAATAATTTGTCCAGGCCTTGAAAAATGCTCCTGGTGGTATTCATCCATTGGTTTCTCGAATTTTGCCGCATATCGGACCAATATTAAATGAAGTATGGTTGTAAAAGCTATGTTAAACTAAATTGTGTTGCAATTCTTCAATAGTGATTTAAAGCACTTGTTTTTCATGTCTTTCCATGGTCATTATAGCCTTACCAGCAGCCTGATGGATTGGTGGCCGGATCACTTGATTTGGTGACTATGCTATTAAAGGCAAGTCAATCCTGATGAAGATAATATTATGCATCTATAAATCTATCACACCACACTTATTTCGTTGAACATTCTCTTTGATCTTTGAACCCTCTTTTCATCATGAGGCATGCTCTGCTAATTTCATTTTGTGGTAGCATTATGCAGAATGCTCCAAGTGATATCATAAAAGCCATTTATGATACTTGCTTTGATGCTGTTATTCGAATAGTCCTTCAAAGTGATGATCACAGTGAAATGCAGGTTTATTTTTTCCTGAGACATGTATTTAATTTTCATACTTGTATTGTATATGGATAGTGTAGAAATGACTTCAGTTTTTCTGCATCATTGACTAGAATGCCACACAATGTCTGGCTTCATTTATATCCGGGGGGAGAGAAAAAATACTTTCTTGGGCTGCTGATTCTGGATTCACAATGAGAAGTTTGCTGGATGCAGCTTCAAGGTTGGTTATATTTTTTGTACATTTTTATTTATTATGTTTATTATTCTTCTGAAACCTTGAGGAATTGCATTAACTTTTATCAGTTGTTTAAGTTTGTTAGATTCTAAGTACTCAATGCCTTGATTCGTGTGTTCTGAAGGGAAAAGATGGAATGATACTTATTGGGGATCTTGTTGCTTCTGTGTTCTATTTCTAAGTTGTGTAACTGCTCTTTCCAACATATAACAAAAAATTGGAGTTTGAGATAAGCTCATGCAAGACAAGTTCTTTTCTGCCATGAGTTAGATGAAATCGAAAAAATATCTTAAAATTAGATTTAACGTATTAAGCATAATTTTTTATATATATAATAAGGCCGATCATGAATGCAGATTGGCATAGGACAACAGATTTCCTAAACTGAGATACCTGGTTGCTTAGCACATTTAAATTTTTTTCTGGTCCATAAATGGAATACTGACATCTAATTTTGTAAAATGTACATGTAATTTTTCTTCTCAGTGACTTCATGGTTTCTTGATGGTACCCCATGTAGAACTTTATGACAAAAATGATTCTCGCAGATCATGAACTTTCTGTACAATTTTGTTTCTTAATGCTAATTAAATTCTTGGGTCTGCAGGCTTCTCGACCCTGGTATGGAAAGCTCTGGATCTCTTTTTGTTGGGAGTTACATTTTGCAGCTTATTTTACATCTACCATTGCAAATGGCAATGCATATCCGAGATCTAGTTACTGCTCTTGTTAGACGAATGCAGTCAGCTCAAATAGTGGGGTTGAAAAGTTCATTATTGCTTATTTTTGCTAGATTGGTACGTGGCCTTCAATATTCATTACTTCGATTTGTGTCAACTCAAACTCTTAAGTGTCAACTTTCTGTTGCCAAGTAGGCCAATGATAAAAGATATTGTCAAATAATCATTCTTGCTAAGCTGACAATCATTTTACTACTAATTGGGCTTCAATCATTTGCCTTGCTTGAAAGTTTGTGAATTGTTCTATTCTCTTTTATTGACACCCGCTGCTTTCTTATTAGCTGCTATGGCCAAGATTTCACAGGCACTTCATTTGGTTTTCATGGATTGACTTTAGAACGTTATGCTTGTTTAAAACACAGGTCCACATGAGTGTTCCTCATGTTGAACAATTTATTGATATGCTGATTGGTATACCAGCTGAAGGCTATGAAAACTCCTTTGTTTATGTGATGTCAGAATGGACTCAGAAGCAAGGTAAGTATGCTTCCCAATTACTTGTGCTCCTATTTTACAGATATGTTAAGGTGATAATGCTATTCTCCTGGCCACACATTTCTAATCTACATTCAATTTTTTTTATTCTGTCCTCTCTGTCGTTGTTTTCTAGTGATAACTTTTAATTAATCAATTTCTGTTTGAAATATTGCCTGTGCAGTACTCGCCTTGGCTAGATTTTAATGTTGAATTTGATTTGATAAATTGATGGAATCATAATATTTAAGCAGGATTATTTTGAGTTTAATTACCGAATTTCATTTAAATAATATGGATTAAGCAAAAAGAGTACTGATCCTAATCGATTGAATCTCAAAGTAGTTCATGAGTCCATCTAAGTTGTTTGTCTGAATTCCATCCTTTCCCAAGTTTCATATTTAGAGGATTGGAAGGAACTTAATACCTGCATGGTAGCCATTACCTTTGCATATATTTTTCCAGTGTGTGCTAGTTCAGGTTAGTGGGCTTTTTGTTTTTTGAGGTCCTCTTTTGAATATTTTAATGCGCTTGATTTACAATGTCTGAGGGTTCAATTATCTTGCATTCAACTTATTTATATCTGGATGAACTAATTATAAAACATGTCTTGTGTCTTTGTTGTTGATGAAGCATAATGCCTGCAACTAATTTGTAATGTTTCTGTCATTGTTTTCCAAGCAATCAATGGTAGTCAAAATAAACTTACATTGATTTTGAACTCCCAACTTTTTGATTGAATGTAGGCGAGATTCAAGGGGCTTATCAAATTAAGGTCACAACCAGTGCTTTGGCCTTGTTGCTATCCACTAGGCACGCTGAATTGAATAAAGTTAATGTGCTAGGACATCTAAAGGTTCATCCATACCATTAAGCTCTGAATGCACATGTTTAGGGATGCATGCTTGTTTTAAGAACTTACTCTTTTTATCAATAGTCTGCTGCAGGAATTACCACTCGGTCAAAAGCTAAATTGGCCCCTGATCAGTGGACTTTAGTGCCTCTTCCTGTAAAGGTACCTATGAATCTAAATTGATGACATTGAATCTTTTGGATAGAAAGTTATCCATTGGCAAGAATTTCAAAATTATTTGTGAACAGAAGTCAATTGCTTTCTTTATCTCACATTCACCATATATCTTAACACTCCTATTCATTTATAAATCACAATTGGTGTTGCTTCCACAAAAACATTTATTGTTCTTTGCAATGTTTTTGCAATTTAACTCGTAGCAATGTTCTATACAAGATTTTGAGAAAGCAAGCTCCTCCCTTCACACTAACTTTTCTTTTTTCCAAAAGGACCAGTTTTGCAGATATCCTCTTTTAGCTTTATCATCGTCTAGCAGGTTAACCCTTAAAAAAATATGAATAATGTAATTCTTCTTCCTTTCCATAATGTCCCATATGCAAAAGAAAAATATTATTTTCAAATCTAAAAAAAATAAAACTCTATAACCAATATGTAAAGGATATATTACATAGTTTAAAAGGGAAAAAAAACATGGTCCTGACTATAGCTATTAGTTTATTGCAAAGTTTTTAAACCCGGCCTAGTCGCCAGCCCGGGTTCTGGGTTTTGACCGGGTCGGCCGGGTCAATTTCTATTTTATAAAAAATTCAAAATGACGTCGTTTTAGTAAAAAAAACAAAAACAAAAATCAACGGGTTGCAACCGGGTTTTGCCGGGTCAGCCCGCCGGGTCGGCCGGGGCACACCGGGTCATGGCTTATCCTATTTTTTCATCAACCCGGCCTAGTTCCAGCCCCAGGTCCCGTGCCGGGCCGGGTTTCAAAACTATTGTTTGTTGTATTTTGTGGTATTTTTATTTTCTTAGGTAATAAATTTAAACCAAGAGTGCACAATTTTACTCTTCTGTTCAAAGTTTGATTGGTATATGTGATCAACTATTTGGGCGCTTTCCTTGTCCTGTTTGCTGTAGATATTGGCTTTGCTGGCAGACACCGTGATTGAATTCCAAGAACAGGCAATGGCTGATGATGAGGTAGGGGCATCATTTTCAGGTTTCCTTAATGTCATTGTCCTCGTACCTGCAAGGAATATGACTCTTTTAAGGTTTGAACTAACTGTTGTGGCAGGAGAGCGACTGGGAAGAAATTCAAGGAGGGGTGGCAGAGTCTAATGATAGTTTGCTGTCCTCTGCTGCTGCTCCATCATTCAGCAGAACTACATATGGCCAACTTGAAGCAATGGCGAAAGCATATAATGAGGTGAATTGATGACATTTTTCCTGTTCTTTTGTTGTATTTTCCTCACATAATGTTATTTTATATTTTCTTCTCTGATGAGAAATTTCCTATTCTTTCGTTGTATTTTCCTCACATCATGTTATTTTATATTTGCTTCTCCCTTTTACTTCTCCAATACTGACCAAATTTTTGTGATATTCAAGAATGAAGAGGATTGGGATGATGATGATGATCTATTGAGTGTTTCCGATCAGCTCAATGGGGTAATTTTCAGCATTATCCTTTTTTTTTTTTTTGGGGGGGGGTGAATTTTCAATATTTTTTCTTCGAGTTCTTTGAATATTTGAAGTGTCACATACAGCTTTAATTTCTTGAAATATTCCTAGCAGATTAACTTGGTAAATTATCTTGCGGACTTCTTTGCAAAGTTCGTTCATAGCAACAGACAGCTATTTGATCATCTTTGCCAGGTTGACTTACATTCCGGTTCATGCATTTGAGTCATATTCTCGACAATTTACTTTAGCATTCATGGAAGGAATTGAAAATCCAGTTGTTTTGGTTGAAATTTCAGAGTTTGGCACAGGCTCAACGTGATGCTATACAGACATTGCTACGATGCTGAGCTGCGTGTTTTTGGGGTTCCATGGATGGGGTTTTCTTATGTTTGAAAGAGTTGAGTTTGAACCTGGGCCCTTTATTGTGGGGGAGAGCACAGCTGCTAATGCGGCTATGCTTCCACCACACCAGGGTTGATTATTGGGTGCTAGGTTTTTTTTTCCTTTGCTTTTTGTTTTTTTTCCCCTCTTTGTTGGGTTGGGGGCGTTCGGGTTGATTCTATTCATTGACTGAGATAACTTCCACCAGTTGCTTTGTAAAGCTAATGTATCACTTTATTTTTAATGTATATACTCTTTTTTTCTTTAAAAGTTTGATTCTTGTTTCAGAAACTTATGCCTGCTGGTCAGCACTTGCATGTTTATTTGTCTCTCCTCTCAACGCTCTCCTGTTTGCATGGTACGTTTAGGCTTTACTTACTTTCCGGTTTTGGTTTTTATTTTTGTTTTTGTGTTTTAAAAATATTTTAAATTTTTTTATTTTAAATTAATATTTTTTAATGTTTTTAGATTATTTTGATGTGTTGATATTAAAAATAATTTTTTAAAAATAAAAAAATATTATTTTAATATATTTTCAAATAAAAAATATTTTAAAAAATAGTCATAACTACATTTGAAATGAAATGCCGATGCATACCAATTGGGTTCTCCTTTTCTTTTTTCTTTTTTTTTCCTTGGAATTGTCAGTTTAAAACAAAGCAGTTTAATTGCTATCAAGAATAAGTGATTGAGCAGATCTAAGAAATTATTTTTCAGTTAAATTACTAGTAGTAAATCTAACGTCTTAGGATTAACCTCTTACCTTTAAATTCGTTTGTTATCATTAAATTTGGAGGTTGAATATCTTTTCTGAGTCATATATGCCATACGTATATATTATATTAATTTATATTAGTTCTTCACCAACTTAAGAGACATAAAACAATTGTAATTTTGGAAGCGGAAAGGATAGAAAGGCAAATAATAAATAAAATCAAAGCCCATTTCGATGGGGTTAGTAGGGAGAACAAAAATACTTGAATGAAAAGACAAAAACACCCATTAATGTTAATTAAAGAAAATTTTATTTTAATAATAATTTAGTTATTAAATTGTGTTTTTAAAAAATAAAAATATAAAAAAACTTATGAATGCAAGTTTTTTTAAATTTTACTCTTCAAAATAAATTAATCTTGTTATCAAAACGATAAAAGACTGATTATGCCTAATATGATAATAATAAATATTTGCTTAAAAAAAAAAAACTCTATTGCTTTCAATAGCAATTTAATTGATTTTATTTAAAAGTGTCAAAAGTAATCCTCACATTATTCAAATCCAGTACAATGAACCTAGCTACAATGATTCATTTAGTTAGTTTTTTTTTTGCTGCTGCTGCTGCAAGGGGGGAGGTGAAAGGGGACCAAATGGTTAGGCATCAAATTAGATGGGCGGAGTTGCAATGTACCGTGTTCAGCAACCTTTGGACCTTACAGACTCGAGGAGGACATGATTCCCGATTACGCCAGGTGCTCGCATGGGGGGTGGGTGGTTGGGTTAGAGACACGTGATTTATGAAGTGAATACAAATTTTTTTGCAAGATATTAATAGGACGATGTTCTTCTGAAACATTATTATTATTATTATTATTGATTAATATGCACTGCAGTTAGGTGCGCCTCATCCATTTATCGCGGAGGTATGAGTTACTTTTAATTTTAATACTACTTTTCTTTTTGCCCCCGCAAGAGAATAGAGAGAGAAGACTATTCATCAAGAAACAGGTCTGACGTGGAGCAATCACGTGATTACACGCTGAGCTTGTATCCCTCAATAAAGTGTCAAGATATTTTTATTCATTAAAAAAAAAAAAAAAAAACGTTGAAGATATTTTTGTCTAATTTTCGGAAGATATTTATGAATCTGATTTCTCCTTTCTTCGCTTTGTTTTCAAAAACATTTAAAGGGTGAAATTAATAAGATGAAAGTAGTTGTATGCTCCTGCATTGCGGGAGAAATATCATCTTGATATTTTATTTATTTATTTATAATCAATTATTTAATGATTTGATTATATTATCACAGTCTTTGTTTTTATGTTACCGTCATTATTGAAGTTACATGTATCTGTGTTGTTTCTGTTGTGATTAAAAGCTACAATAATAAATAAATTATACAAATATATATATATATATATATATATATATATATATATTTGTATAATTTCTGTAACTTTTTTTTTCCCAGTCAGTGTCAATGTTTAGTTTTTTATTGATTAAAATTAATTTTACTCATCCCAAAACTAAAACTAAAAGGCAATAAAAATTTTAAAAAATAAAAATAGTATTAAATTTATAATAAATAAATACTAATGTATAACTTGATTTTGTAATTTTATATATTAAGATTTCAAACAATGTATAATTCAACTTTTATATCATTATTTTTTTTTAAAATATGTCCAGTTAACAAGGTTATGTAATTTAATTTTAAACCTGATTTAAATAAAAAAATCAAGTTAAAAAATTTAAAATTAAAATCTACTTTAATAACAACACCGAAAAAAATTCTTATTTTTTTAACGTTTCAAATTTTTTTAAAGTTACAGCTCACGAAATAAACCAGTAACCACTATTTTTAATCATATATTTTTCAAGTTCAAATCCATATAAAAACTCCTAGAAGTCTAGATGATATAATTAAGAAGGAGAAAATTAAAATTAATATTTGGCTAACTGATCTAAGGATTTTCGTGTCATTCTAAAACTTAATTCCTCAACTTTGGCTCGAGCACCTCAAACTATTCCTGCTATCAAAAACAGACCCCTTCACCTCTCGATTAATTTTGATCGCAAGTGAGGTCACATGACGGTGTATAAAAAGTTACACGTGTCCCACGACTTTCCCTTTTTCTTTCTCCAAGCCAAATAAAAAAAATAAAAAAACAAAATTTTGAAATATGAATTTTCTTATATTTACCTTTTTCTTTCTCTTCTCTCTCGCTACCTCCCAGCACCAATCTAATCACTTGTTTTTTTTTTGTTTTTTTTTAGTGCTTGGTATTTTATTTTGGGAGTATTTTTTTATATCAAAAATAATTTTAAAAAATATTATTTTAAAATAAAAATCACGCCATACAAACTCCTGCTAGTAAACCATCACTCATGAACTTGTGCTTATTAAACAAAATTCATTGATGATTGAATTATTTTTACTTTCTCTCTCGGTTTCTCTTCCATGCACTGTCTGCAGTCTGCTGGCAAATGCGGTGATTGAATTTCAAGAATCGGTACTGTCGAGAGTAAGAAGGGAAGCATCTTAATAGAGAAAGTCGGTGGATTTAGATTTAAATTACAATACTCTTAATAAGTATATTTAATAATATTTCTAAAAACTTAAAAATAATAACATAATTAATACCTTACTTGCATGCATCGAAAAGAAGTGTTTTTTTTAAAAAAATCTATTTTTATATTTTCAAACTTCAAAATCAATTCTAACAATTAAGTAGATGGTAATTATGGCAAGATTTGTTAGTTAGGTTTGTCTGGAGAAAGTTCTTCTAGTTTCAGGTTGGCTAGAGGGGATGATATTGAAATTTTAAGCTGGAGTGTTTATTTACGAGGTTTTTATCTACTTATTTTTGTTAAATTCAAATTATTTTTTATTTGAAAAAATATTAAATTAATATCTTTTTAAATATTTTTAGCCGAGTTCAACGTAAAATTAATATAAAAAAGTTTCAGGGTTATAACAAGAGAGAAATGAGCAAGAAAAATAAAGGTACGTGTCAGGAAGCTGCTGTGTTATAGGTGCTGGAGGCCCTTGCTAAAACCCTTTTTCTTATTATTATTATTATTATTATTAGTAATTAAGAATTCTTTTCAACGAGGATTATTTTATTTCAACCCTGGCCTTTTATAAATAGTGAACTGGACCCACTAAATTTGAATGTACCGAATAAAATCGTTATTTTTCGGAGTAAGAAATGTCCACATTATGCTTGGGTCTACGAGGGTTGCAACCTTGGACTCGTTTCTTCGCATGATGTCTACTGTTTGATAATCAAGCGAAGTTACTATTATTTTTGTATTTTAAAAATATTTTAAAAAAAATTAATTTTTTTATTTTTTATTTTAAATTAATATTTTGTGCTTTAAAATCATTTTAATATGTTAATATTAAAAATAATTTTTTAAAATATAAAAAAATAATGTTAAAAAAACTTTAAATATATATATATATAAAAAGACTTCGGGACGTTTTCATATCTGTGTCGTCATGTCCCGGAAAGTTGACAATACGAAAAGGCATGGCATACGCCTTCCTTCCACTTTCGTATCTAATTATTGTACTTTTTATTTCTTTCTTGAATAAACTTACGAAATTGTCTTCAATATTCCTCTTCGTCTCGTCTATGGACAAACGTTCAAAGATGGCTGAGGTCAGTTCCGGCGCCGGGTAAACTTGATGTAATCCGATTTCTTTTCTCATGTTTTTCGAGGAAGGGGACAGGCAATTTATTCGATCAACATCGCCATCAAAGACTACCTACTAGGGCTAGGGGACAACGAGTCCCAACAAAAGAATTTGATCCTTCTTTTTTTCAATTTTTTGTGTGCGCAACAGCCCTTTTTCTGTCTTTCTTCTCCCCTTTCATGCCAAGGATGCCTCTCGGATTGAAAATTGGTTAAGATAAGGGGAAGGCGCGCCACCACCTTCCTCACCTGGTTGGTGTGTGGTCAGTTTTCTTTCTCTCCTCGATTTTTTTATTCAACATTTATCATTCGAAGCCAGATTACACGTAAACTATATTATCATGAGCTGTTTTCGTGGCGATTTTCACATAAAAAATACAAATTTAATATTTAAATTTAAGAATTTATAATTTGAATCGATTTTTGATTGTTAATATTCATGAGAATTTATTCTAGATATAACATTCTAACATGGAACGTGTCTTTAAAATCAACTAGAAAGAAAACTTGGTCTTTTTTAATACATAAACTGGTTAGAAGACATTCCTTATCATTTAAAATATTTTGACAATCCATCTTTTATATTTTTGAAAAGAAAAGAAAAAATAACTAAGTTTTCTAATTTTTAAAAATATTAAAAAAATCCGGATTCCTTATTTTTTTTTAATATTTAATTCGAGAATTGCCTAAAATAAAACCAAGACTTGCACCTACCCATTAACCCATGGACTACACCCACCCAGATCCATAAAATGGTCCCCTCCACGAAGCTTGGAGATTTATTGCCTCACCGCCATTCTAAGAAACACGTGGTTAGATTAATCCCCCTTTCATTTTTAAGGGTTTAGCCCTTCACTCGCGCACTCGAGCAATGAGCAACCAACGCTAAAATATGCTTGGGTGCATTTAATACTCTTCCCCTCTCAAAGACTCAAACTTGGGAACTCTCCTTAAGTACTGATTTACGAGAGCCAGCAATTGAAACAGCGAACTCATCACCATCCTAGAGAGAGTAACCCAATAAACTAGAGAGAGAGAAAGAGGAACACACGCACAGATTTTTTTTTCGTTGGTATATTTCGTTCTATTGTATTTTTTTCATAGAAATTGCAGGTGTTTGGAGTACTGGGGTGTCTGATTTTAGAAACAAAAATAAATACACATAGGGAGTAATCAAATTTATTAATATTAAATTAAGGTTTCCTTCTTGTTAGAGTCCTGAGATCTCTCTGGGGATACTTACTCTTTCTTCTGGTTTGTCTCTCTCTCTCTCTCTCTCTATACATATATATATATATAGACACACACACACATGCTTATGCGTATATGCAAGAGAGTTATCTTTCTTTCTTGAATCTTGAGAGAACCAAGACAACTACTTTGGTTCAGTACTAGTACGTCACTGAGGCATCAAGAACTATAATGGGTAGGCGTCGATTTTCTCTTTTTTATTTTTGGGTGATGGGCTTTTGTTAATTAGGTGGTTGTTTCTATTTTTTAATTCTGTTTACAAGGTTTTTGATGCGGGGTATTCTGTTTCCAAGGGTTTTTGATGCGGGGTATGTGTGTTTCTTAGTCATGTTGTGTCTGTGTGATCTTAATGACAACATTTATGCCAGTAAATTATTTCTTCCCTGGTATTTGTGCTTTATTTTACACATATTTACATATCCTCTCTGCTTTAGATTTCTCTCTTTATTCCAAAATTTGTTTTAAGAAAAAAGTGATTGTTAAGGATTCCGTTATAATTTAGGAGTGCCTTTTATCAGTTATCCGTACTGTTCTGGGCTATTAGGAGTATGTGTTTTGCGTTGATGATGGTTATTTCTCAAGAAACCAACCTTTTGGTTTTATGGGCTGGTTTTGTTCTCATAGCTTTTCTTTTTTATTTTCCGTTCAAAATTTTTATTTCTACAGAGATCAACATGAGCTTTTCAAATGATATGGATGATGAATATGAGAAGCTCTTTAGGAGATTGAATCCACCGAGGTGCGTATCATGCAGATTCTTTATCTTCTTTTCTGAATTTTCCCATTGAAAGTGACCTAAAATTATGAAGCGAATCAGATTTATATCCGTTTTGTTCACTTCTTTTTTCCCTTATTTTTTTGTGTGTGTTAGGGTTGTGATTGATAATGAAGCTTGCAAGAATGCTACTGTTATAAGGGTAAGGTTTTTGTCCTTTTTTGGGGTATGCGCGTGCTCGAGTCTCCCATTATTCTTGGTGTTCTACTGGGTACCAATCGTTTCATTTTGTGATACAGGTTGACAGTGCTAACAAACATGGAAAACTTCTTGAAGTTGTACAAGTCCTCACTGATCTGAACCTTATCATAACCAAAGCTTACGTATCCTCTGATGGTGGATGGTTCATGGATGGTAATACTTTTTTTTTTTGGTTTCCAATTTAGCTTTTCTTTTTGGAGCATAAAAGGTTTATTATTTTGAGGTTCTCTTTCTTCTTCTTCTTCTTTTTTCCACCAGTTTTTAATGTTACGGATCAAGATGGAAACAAGGTTACTGATGAAGCAATTCTAGATTATATTACAAAGGTGAGTTGTTATTTTTTTATTGATATTATTTTTTTGAACTTTTTGTTCTGCTTCTTTATTTTTGGTTGGTTGAGGTGCAAACAGATCTGATTATTTGGTTTTATCTCAAGTCGTTAGGGACAGAATCTTGCTTTACATCTTCCATGGGATCTTTTGGGGTTAAACAATCTATAGATCACACTGCAATTGAGTTAACAGGAAGTGACAGACCAGGGCTGCTATCTGAAGTGAGTGCTGTCCTCGCCCATTTAAAATGCAATGTATTGAATGCAGAGGTCTGGACACACAATATGCGGGCAGCAGCCGTGATGCAAGTAACTGATGATGAAACTGGGTCAGCAATTACTGACCCAGAGAAGCTATCGAGGGTCAAGGAACTTCTTTGTAATGTACTGAAGGGCAGTAACAAATATAGGGGAGCTAGGACTGTCGTGTCTCATGGGGTCACCCATACTGAGAGAAGGCTTCACCAAATGATGTTTGCTGATAGGGATTATGAACGAGCTAACAATGATGCTTTGGATGAGAAGCAAAGACCTAATGTGAGTGTGGTGAATTGGTATGAGAAGGACTACTCAGTGATAACTATAAGAAGTAAAGATAGACCAAAGCTTCTCTTCGATACGGTTTGCACATTGACAGACATGGAGTATGTAGTTTTTCATGCTAATATAGATGCTGAGGGTCCAGAAGCTCATCAGGTATAAATCATTTGCATTTTAATTTCCTCCACAAATGTATTTAGGGATGACTGATCTTTGCGCTTGATTGTGTTGGCCCGTGGATTTATGGATTCTTTTGTAGGAATATTATATCAAGCATGTTGATGGTTCCCCTGTAAAATCAGAGGCAGAGAGACAAAGGATTATACAATGTCTTGAAGCAGCTATTGAAAGAAGAGTATCTGAGGTAAGTGCACCATGGTAAATTCAAATCTGAGACTGTTGTGGAGCTTTACTTGTAAAATTTTCCTTGTTTTACCAAAATCATGCATCCAACTAAGAGGGTGTTGAGCTATTTGGTCTTTACTTGCATCGCTACGGCGATGTAGAGTTTGATGAAGTGTAAGAGATGATTTTATTCCTAGGATAATGACTTTGAATTGGAATATTAAACAATGACGGGCTGACCCTCACCAGTCAAAAGCTCTTGCTATTGTGTATTCCATGGCTTTGTCAGATTATATTTAGTTTATATTTGTTTGTATGGTAGATATTGATGCTTTGATTCTGTTAGGAATTCATTCGCTTGCTTGTATGGAAATTGGAAAGTTTCTTGTTTTTTGTGTACTATAATGTGCAACTTGTTGAGAACAGCTGATAACATGATAACAAAGGCTTATTGGATGTCTTTTGTTTTTTAGCTGTTATTTTAAGAGTGTATTTCCCTATTTTAAATGATTGACTTGTTTCCTCCTAATTCAGGGCTTGAAGCTAGAGTTATGCACTACGGACAGAATTGGGCTGCTATCTGATGTCACTCGTATCTTTCGTGAAAATAGCCTTACTGTCACCAGAGCAGAAGTTACAACAAGAGCAGGCAAAGCTGTTAATACATTTTATGTTAGTGATGCATCAGGGTATCCTGTTGATGCTAAAACCATAGATTCCATCCGGCAAGCAACTGGCCAGACCATACTGAAGGTGAAAGGCAGTCCTGAAGAGTTAAAACCGGTCTCTCAGGAATCACCCACAAGGTTTCTCTTTGGAGGTCTCTTCAAATCGAGATCTTTTGTCAACTTTGGATTGGTTTAGTCGTATTCTTGAATAAACTGTAGTTCGCTCCCCATGTAAATTAAAACTGTCTGCTGGAAACACTCACTGTAGATAGATAACCAGTCCTTTTAGCATACTGTGTGACTTGAGTTCAGGAACAAAGGCATTTGTCGCAGAAGGTAGGGGCTGGAGAGTGCCGAGGGGAGTAGTTGAGAATGCCTGTAAATACGCCTATTACCCCTTTCATTGAGCTTCATCCGTTACTGTAGATCCAATTTGATGTTGGAGCTAGGAAAGCATTTAATTAACCAAGGAAATCTAACTCGTGCAGATAATTTCTAGTCTAGTCTATGTTTCTGTCTTTGCTTCTGTTTTCCATTGGCTTTTGTTAACAACAATATTCTGTTAAGACTTTGGATTGTATAGTATTAGACTCTACTTAGGTTCGCGCTATGCCATGCTGAGGCTTCAAAAAAAAAATATCAAGAAATTATTTCACATAATTATTAAATTAGATTCAAGAGGTTAATCTTGCATTTCCCGGTCCAATTTTTTTCTGGGAATTATCTTCATGATGTAGTTGACTTGAAAGTTTAAAAATAGCCTGGATAATTAATAAAAGGTATGATTTAAATTTAAAAATTAAGATGATGTTTTATTGAATCAAATCAAGTTTTATAGTTAAATTCACGATTCATGTGGTGGATTCTATTAGTTTAATTTTTTTAACTTATTATATTATAATAAAGATAAACTTTTAGAAAATTGAATATAAACCAAATATTGAGATTCTTATTTAAAATTATGATAATTTAAGAAGTTAAATTTAAAATTAAACAAATATTAAATAATAAAATTGAAATGAAAATAAAGAAAAGAACAGAAATAATTAAAAAAAAAAAAACATCTCCTTTTCTATTTACTATTTAGATGAACGACGAAGGAGGTCCGTGCACCCCGAAATCGTTTAGAGTTGCAAGGTAATCCAAGACAAGCAACTATATTTGACTCTAACTCAGGGTTGTGGTCCACCATTTTGGAGCCTCGAATTCAAAATTGTGGTAATTAGACACGGCTGATAGGTGGCTCCTAGTGTAGTGGTAATAATGACTTCAATCCCCACCAAGATTTTGGATGAGAAATCTTTTAAGGTCGCTGTCTGTTTCAGACCAAGCAATTAGAAAAGATAATTAGTTCGGTTCGTGAAAGCAGAAAGCCCTATCTGGTCTAGTTTCAATCAAGAACCAATATTGCTGTTCCCACGTTGAATAATTGTTTTTTTGAACACCTTTTTGGCTTTGAATGTTGTTCTACCGACTACATGACGACTCTGGTTGATGGTTCGCTTCCAAGACTTGATCTCTCCGCACCATCACGTTCTATTTCTTGTAGGACAAACAAGGCCTCTTCTAGCAAGACCTCGCATTTTAGTCCCCAATAGTCTTCTTCCCCCCCAATTGGAAATTTGGAATTCGTCACCTCCCCCATACCTACTACCACTTTATTGAATCTCTATATTATTTGCTCTGGCCCCATTGCAGCAAGAAATAGACCACTCAGGAATCCAGGGGATGCATCATTGCAGTTGCGTGGATGGTTTTTTTTTTTTTAATTTAAAAAAAGATTTTATGATTAAGGTAGTTTCTAGCTAGCTTCGACACCAAGAGCTGAAAAGAGAACATACTATCTTAATCATAAAATCGACCCTCGAGCTTCTTTTTTTTATTTTTTTTACTGCCCTTTTCTCTTGTTTAGCCAATGTAATGTTGCTCTATCTTATTGAAGTGGTCCGTTAATATCATTGCAGTCCACGATTTAGGCCGAAAGAGTGCATGAATGCCGAAAATGTGCAAAGATAGAGTGTAAAGGAGATGAAAGTGGGAAAATGCGTTGTCTTTATGGGCCCAATCTTGAATCTTGCATCATCTTCATCTTGAGGTGGTGATGTCTATTGACTGTCATTATTGGCTGGGGGGGTGTCATCAAGGCCTTGCCGGGTGTGGCCACGTGGCTTCTCTTAGTGAGTTTAGATGATGCAACGCCAGCATCACCTCGATATTTTTTTTGTACTTTTTTCTAGTAGTTAATTGGCTCTTACTCTTGACATTAAAGACTGCAATTTGGAAATCTGAGTGCATTATTATGGCTAGAAAAGATATCATCGCAATTATAAAACAAACAAATTCAACCATCACTGTCCTTAGCAAGCGGTGACACGTATTTCAAACAACAAAAGACGTTGTTATAGGTGTCTCCCTTTGCGTACGTGGAACAATTTTCGTTTCTTATAGAGACCAAGTGCATCTCTCTGTCCAGGTTTAAATTATAAATTATTCATGTCGAAATTAAAAATTTATAAGACTTTTACTATATATATATATCGGAGATTTGATCAAGAAGAAAGCACCTCGCTCGTACTTTTTCAATTTTATACATGCTGTTTTTTTATACCAATACTTGGGATACCGTACGAAAACACAAGCACAGGCAAAATCAGGAAAGCAGGCATGAAATGAACCCTCCCTACTGCCTATGATCATGATGGGAACCACAGCCAATGCCATTGAAACCTATGTGATGAGCTATAAAGTGC